>Ga0209777_10001870_pt1 | contig 29015 bp, 22 predicted proteins | sample FrelakmetHBP12HB_FD_187147 | JGI IMG/M metagenome (GOLD analysis project Ga0209777, IMG submission 187147) | Freshwater lake sediment microbial communities from the University of Notre Dame, USA, for methane emissions studies -HBP12 HB (SPAdes)... | ecosystem: Environmental > Aquatic >...
CGGAAACTCGAAGGTCAAAATAAGGAAGACGCAGTTCGTGAACGTTCCTTCGGAGAAGGGCGCGAAAAGGGTCAAGATAACCAACGTGATTAAGGGCAACACCCCGGACTTCACGAGGCAGAACATCATGACAAAGGGCGCCATAGTCCAGACTGAGATGGGTAAGGTCAGGATAACGAGCAGGCCAGGCCAGCACGGCGTGCTGAGCGGCGTGCTTGTGAAGGAATGATTTTTTAACTCCTTCACGCAATAATCTGCTTATGCTAAACAGGGCATTGAGGGACAAGCCAGGCGCCAAGCCAAGACGCCCCAAACTTATGGATGCGCAAACGCTGCTGGACGGCATGTTCAAGGACCGGGGATTTGGCACTCTAAAGAAGGCCATCCGGGGAGGCGTCGACCTTAACATTGACCTAAAGCATGGAAGGACGGCATTGATGCATGCGGCAGCCTGGGACAGGCCGGATTTGTGCCGCTTCCTCCTTAGGCATGGGGCAAGGCCCGATATAAAGGATGGGCAGGGCAACACCGCCTACTCGCTTGCAAAGGAACTCTACAACAGGGAAGTATGCAAGGTCCTTCTTGAAGAAAGCAAAAGGGCGCTGGCAAGGCTGGCAGGAAGAAAGGCGACAGATGCCGTCCTCAAGGCAATCGACTCAGTAAAATGAACAGGCCATGGCAAGGGGGCGGCGAAACCATTAAATATGTCAATAGCCATATGAAACCATGAAGCTTGACATGCATAACCACACTGTTTACTCCGACAGCACCGCAACGCCGGAGCAGCTCATAGCCAGAGGAAAGAAAATGGGGATTGTGCCTTTCATAACCGACCACAACACGATTGCGGCGGAAAAGGATGCAAGAGAGGCGTCCAAGAAGCATGGCTGGCCTTTTGTGATTGGCGAGGAAATACTGACTTCAAAGGGCGAGGTTTCGGGCCTTATGCTGACTGAGGAAATACCGAAGGGCCTTTCGCCTGAAGAGACGATAGACAGGATAAGGGGGCAGGGCGCGCTGTCATACGTCCCGCACCCTTACTCATTCACTAGGCACGGGCTGGGGTCGTACGAGCCTGCCATGAAGATGTGCGACATAATAGAGGTCTTCAACCCAAGGAGCATGTTCGTAAGCGACGGCAGGGCGCGCGACTTTGCAGAAAGGAACGGAAAGCTGATGGGCGCAGGCAGCGACTCGCACTGGCTGGAGGGATTCGGCTGCGCGTACGTGGAAACCGGAGACATGGACTTGTCTTCCCCAAAGGGCCTGCTTAAGGCAGTCTCAAAGGGAAAGCCGGTGCTCGTCAAGAGAATAAACAAGCTTGATAGGATATATCACCGGATGGTAAGGAAAGCCAAAAAGCTGCTGGGGGGCGCACATGGCAAAGCCGCCCGCGAGCATTGAGCGCCACAGGGAGTGGCTGCGCTCCTCGTTCCTGCTAACCGAGACCGAGCAGTACAAGGAAGAGCTAAAGGCCATAATCAGCGACGACATATACGGGAAAAGCTGCGATTTCTTCGTTTCTTCTTACGACTTTCCGAACATAAGCTTCGGGCCTGCCGTCGCAATGAGGGAGTTCACGCCGATACACAGGCTCTTCGGCCACGGATACTCAGACCTGATAAGGAGCAGGGTCAGCGAGGTCATGGGAAAGAAGTTCGCTACGTCCCAAAAACCGTCGAACATAGAGCAGATACAGGCGATTGCGATGGCAGAAAGGCCGCACTACATGGAGATGCTGCTTTCAAAAAAACCGAGCATCAACATAACGCTGAGCGCCGTGGTGCAGCCCATGGGCCCGTCCGCGCCCCTGAAGAGGATAATTGAGACAGAAAACATAAGCAGCATCCCAAGGAAGGTGTATTCGCTGTACAGCGAGAAGGCGAAGGCCAACATAGGGCTGAAGGAGCTGTATGTCAGGGACTTTGACCCGTACTATATAACAAGGATTTTCTCAGCAGGCGTGCTGGGAGAGGACAAGAAGATAGTGCCCACGCGCTGGAGCATAACGGCAGTTGACGACACCATAGGCAAGTTCAACATAGGCAGGCTGAAGGGCTTTGAAAGCGTGGACAAGGTCATGCTTTTTGAAAGCTCCTACCTTTTCAACGATTTTCACGTTTTGGTCATGCCTGGCGCCTGGAGGTTCGAGAACTTTGAGGCATGGGCGCCCAAGACAAGCTGGGGCGCGGGCGGCGAATATTTCGTCACTGAAGAATTTGAGGGATGGGACGGAAGGACGGCCTACGCGGATTCGCAGGCAGGCGGATACTACGCCTCAAGGTTCGCGGTCGCCGAGGCATTGAAGGGCATGAGGCGCCAGGCGTCAGTCGTTGTCATACGCGAAATCCATGAGGGGTTCAACATCCCGGTCGGCGTATGGCAGGTGCGCGAGAACGTGAGGAACGCCATGAAACAGAGGCCCCTGGTTTTTGAAGACGTCAAAGACGCTTTGGCATACCTAAAGACAAAGCTCACGATTGAGATTAAGAGTTACGTTTACAAAAGCAGGATTTTGAGGCAGAAGACGCTCAGGGACTTCAGCCAAGGAACCTGACCATCGACTTGGCAAACCCTTTCTCTATGTCCGTCATCTCTCCAGGCACTATGAACGAGAACAGGGGCTTTCCAAGTTCCGCCTTTTCAAGCCTTTCCAGCGTCCCGAACGTTATGCGTTCATCGCTGAACCCAGCGCGGCTCAGCACAAATATTTCCTTAATAATGCTTTTGCCAATCGCCTTTTCCATTTCCCTTATCTGCCTTATGGCAAGCTTCGCGTCCATCGGCCCCAAATCCTCGGCCACGTCAAGCAGCGCAAGCGTGTGCAGGCCTACGCTTTTGTTTTTTTCAATGAAATCAATCGGACTAACTGGCCTGTATTTTTCCCTCCAGTATGAAAGCGTCACGGTCCTTCCGAACTTGTAGGGGCTCAGCCCTGTCTTTCCTACGGCATTGAAGATGCCGGCGTTGCTGACTATGCGTGTCTCAATGCCGAGCTTTTTTGCGTCGTTGATGAGCGAGATGTGCGTTGTCGCGAACATCGGGTCGCCTATGACAAGCAGGCAAATACGCTTCGTTTTCGCAAAACCGAGTATGGCGCCCTCCTCGATCATCTTCCTGTCAGCGACCTTGACCTTGGTGCCGATTGACTTTTCCACAAGCGCCTTCAAGTCTTCAGCAACAGGGCTCGTGTATCCGTCAAGGTAAACAACGTCTGCTGCCTTTATCTCTTCCATCCCTTTGAGCGTGGGGTCAATTGAATATCCAAGGCCTACGAGCGCAATCATGATGCAGTATCTGCTCTTGGTTTAAAAACCTCCATCTGAAAAGGTTTAAAAAACAAACACGGTATAATCAACCCATGGAAAGGAAAGGACAGGCCTCGCTTGAGTACCTTCTTACATACGGATGGGCAATCCTGATAATCGCCGCGGTCATCGCAATAATAATCGGGAGCGGCATATTCTCGCCAAAGAACTCGGCTGCCAACTACGCCGTGTCGCCGCCCCAGATGCCGGTCAGCAGCTTCCTTATGGTAGGAACGGACGGCAACACCGTGCTTTCGCTAAACCTTTCAAACAACTTCGGATACAAGGTGAGGATAACCGGGGTAACGCTGACGTACAGGGACGCAACCCTTTCAGTTTCCAAATCCGACACGCTCAGGCAGGGCGCAAGCCAGGTCTATAGTTTCAACCTCAACCAGATGAACGGCCCCAGCGGCGTCTCGTATCCTTCAAAGGGAACGACCGGCAGGGTTGACATGAAGGTGTACTTCACAAACTGCTACGAACCGATAAACACGGACTGCGCCACAAGCGTGGGCGGCACCCAAGCAACCAGCACCATACCCATATACATAATCGGGTATGTTGAATGAACGGCTAAAGCTTGTGAAAACATGAAAATCAGGCTAATAGTTAGAAGGGACCTTAGGGAACTTGCAAAACTGTATGCCAAGACGCTAAGTAAAAGCGAAAAACGGGCGTTTGATGCCTTCAAATTTTTCATGGACAACGGGGTTCCTGGCGCCTCATTGGTTGCCGAGGAAAACGGAAAGCCAATCGGCGCGGTGTTCGGGGTAAGGGAGACTACATTTGTTCCAAATGCAGCCAGAATCCAGTCCCTTTTCATAATAAGGGGGTGGCGCAACAAGGGAATCGGAAAGCAACTGATGAAAAGATGCGTTGCCGCGATGAAAAAGCGCGGCGTGAAAAGCATTTCGCTATTGGTTGACAGGAAAAACAGTGTTGCAAACAGGCTGTACAAAGGACTTGGGTTCAAGTATTACAGGACGATGCTGATAAGGGAATACTAAAGCGCCTCGAACTTAGGCGCTTCGCCTTTTGCTGCCTCCAGCTCCTTTATCTTTCCTGTCTTTTTGATATCGTCAATGAAATCGCCAAGTTCAACAGGCGAAAATGCCCTTGCCTTGGCAATCTCCTCCTTCATTGAAAGCTGCTTGCCTGCCTTGAGCTCCCTGACCTGCCTCATGATTTCGTTTGCTGACTTTGCCGTCTCCTCGGCCTTTTTGTCCTCAAACGAAAGCGACGGCCACGCCGTTTTCTGGATGGAAATTCCATCAGGCGATTTTAGCACTTCCCTGTAAACCTCCTCTGTTATGTGCGGGAATATCGGGAAGAACAGCTTGCCGCAGTTGTAAAGCACCGTGCGGAGGACGTACTGGCACTTCTCCCTCTCAGCGCCTTCGTAAATCCTGTATTTGGAGTATTCAAGGTAATAGTCGCAGAACTCGCCCCAGAAGAATCCCATGAGCGCTGATGCCGCGGCCCTGAAGTCGTATGCCTCGTAAGCATCGGTGACCTGCTTCGTGACTGCCGAAAGCCTTGACAGTATCCACCTGTCAACGGTCCTTAATTCGTTCATCTTGAATGCCTTGCCGTCGTATCCCTCAAGCGCGGTCATGACGAGCTTTGACGCGTTCCAGTACTTGTTCAGGAACTGCTTTGCGTACTTTATGTCCTCAAAGCTGAAGGGCCTGTCCTTTGCCATCGCCCCTGACATGGCAGCCCACCCCCTGATTGCGTCAGCCGGGTATTCCTTCATCAGGTCGCTGGGGTCTATGATGTTGCCGAGCGACTTGGACATCTTCTTCCCGTCAGGAGCCAAAACGTTCCCGTTCAGCAGTATGTCGTTCCACGGCTTTTTGCCTGTGAGCGCGACGCCTGACCTGTATATCGTGTAAAACGCCCACGTCCGCACGATTTCAACGCCCTGCGGCCTCAGCGAAGTAGGGTATGCAACCTTGAAAAGCTCGGGGTCCCTCTTCCATCCTGAAACTATGAGCGGCGTTATGCTTGAGTCTATCCAGACGTCAAAGACCTTGGGCTCCGGCTTCATCGCGGCCCCGCACTTTGGGCACTTCATGCCCTTGGCCTTGTCAGGGTCAAACGGCATCTCCGCATCAGGAGCCGGTTCAGTGGTCCCGCACTTGTCGCAAACGTAGAATGGTATCGGGGTCCCGAAAACTCTATCCCTGCTGATAACCCAGTCCCAGTCTATGGTGTCCAGCCAGTCGGTCAAATAGTGTATGCCGAAATCAGGGAACCATTTTATCTCTGCCGCCATCTTCCTTATTTCGTCGCCTTTTTCCTTCACGTTGGCGAACCATTCCTTGGAAAGCAGCATCTCGACTGCATGGCCGCACCTGTCATGCACCTTGATTGTGTGCCTTAACGCCTCCGTCTTTTTCAGCATGCCTTTCTGTTCCAAATATTCAATGGCCTTCTTCCTTGCCTCCTTGACGTTCAGCCCTTCGTAAAGCGGGCTGCCCGTCATCCTGCCGTCCTCTGTTATCGCCCTTATTACCGGAAGATTGTATCTCTTCTGCCACATCACGTCCTGCTTGTCCCCGTACGTGCAAAGCATGACCGCGCCTGTGCCGAAAGACATGTCAACCTCGCTGTCCTCTATGACCGGAACATCCTTGCCAAAAGGCGTCTTTACAGTCTTTCCTGCCATGCCCTTGTGCCTTTCGTCTTTCGGATGCACCATCAAAGCGACGCAGGCATGTAGGTATTCGGGCCTCGTGGAAGCTACGATTATTTCCTTGCTGTTGAACATGAACGGGAAATGGTAAAGCGCCGTTTCCTCCTCCTTCTCGTTGGTCTCCGATTTAGCGATTGCGGACCTGCAGTGCGTGCACCAGAGGACCGGATGGTCTGCCCTGTAGACCTCTCCTTTTTTGTACATCTCTATGACGGAGCGCTGGACCGCAGCATGGTATTCAGGCGTCATTGTGACATACTCCAAAGACCAGTCGGGAGAGAAGCCGACGCTCTTCATCTGCGCCCTCATCTTGTTTATCATTTCCCAGCTGAATTCAACGCATTTTTTCCTGAATTCCTCCCTTGGCAGCCTGCCGAACTTCTTCTCAACCTTGACTTCTGTAGGGAAACCCTGGGAGTCCCAGCCTTGCGGATAAAGGACCTCAAATCCGTTCATCCTTTTGTAACGCGCGACGATGTCAAAATAGGTGTAGCTGAGCACGTGGCCCATGTGCATGGTCCCGCTTGTGAAAGGGGGCGGGGAATCTATCGAGTATATGGGTTTTTTCCCGCTGACTGCCGCTTCCCTGTCGAATTTGTAAATGCCGTTCTCTTCCCATAGCCGCTGGATTTTCTCCTCGGTTTCGCGGCCGAAGTGCTTTTCCATGAGACGCTTTTCGTCTGTCTGTTTTATAAAATATGCCCATATGCCGCTGCGCTGTTCTGGATGCGATTTTGCATAAGCCAGTAATGGTAAATAGAATATCGGTGTGTTTTTCAGACGGTAAGACCAGCGCGCATTTATAAATCCTAACTCGCCATTTGGTTCCATGGCAAAATCAATCCTATTGCTATCCTTGGTTATTTTTGTATCTCTGTCCGGTTTCGCGGCCGCGCAGACGATAGCGAACTTGAGCCTTAGCTCAACTTCCGGGAACAACGTCACAACTGACAACCTGACGTGCAGCTACGCGCTGAATGACACCGCCACCACTGCCGCGGTTGCATGGACCAAGAACAGCACCCCGCTGATGCTCCTCTACATGCCTTTCGAGGGGAACTCGGCCAATGCGCTGCTGGATTATTCCGGAAGTGGAAAGGTCGTAATGAATGTTGGAAGCGCAGTTTGGAATGCAACTGGCGGATATGATGGTAATGGCTCATTCCCGCTTTCAGGCTCCACCCAGTACCTCAGCACACCGCAGATATTTTCATCAACGAATGCCTCTGCGCCATATACTGCATTACTGTGGATAAAAACTACAGACACACAAGCAGGTATTATAACGCAATACAGTGGAACTGGCGGATTTGGATTTGAAATACGTGCTTCTGTTCTTGATTACAGAAACGCAGGCACCATCTCCGCTACTACGACCAAATCAATAATTGACGGAAAGTGGCATCAAATAGGGTTCACAAAAAATTCAAGCGGGGGCATAACCATATACATAGATGGACTTGCAAATGGGACTGGCACTGCCCTTAATACTTTTCAAGCGACTACTACCTGGTTCGGAAATTATAATCCTGCGGGATGGGATTTAACTGGCACAATCGATGATGTAAGAATTTACAATTATTCATTGTCTCCACAGCAAATCTTGGCGTTATACCAGAATAAGACGAATGTGATGGCACCCCAGGAATTACATGTGGGGGATGTCTGGCAGTGCCAGGTCACGCCGTTCAACGCAAGCGCGGCAGGAGCTACGACAAACTCGAACAGCGTTACTATCAATGCAAACGCCAGTGCTCCGGCCATAAGCGTGGCTCTTAACAGCCCTGTCAATAGTTATAACTCAAGCTTGTCAACAGTCAACTTCAACTGGACATGCTCAAACAACTTCAGTTCATTCCTGTCAAATCTCACGGTTGACGGAACGCTCAACGCAAGCAGCATAGTCTCGCTCAACAACGTTTCCATAAACCGGACTGTGACCGGCTTAGCCGACGGAAACCACAACTGGAGCGTAACCTGCTGGAACGGGACGAATTCTGGCATATCGGCGCGCTACAACTTCACTGTTGACACAGTCAATCCTGCGATAACGTTCAATACGCCAACGACCAACACCACCGCGTATACGACATTGAATTACGTATCCGCAAACGTCAGCGCGATAAATGCCGGCGGAATCAAGAACATAACGATTTACCTTTACAATTCCACTGGACTTTACAACAGTACAACCGGGACTGCAAGCACATTGTTCATCAACTGGACCGGGCTTCCGAACGGAATCTATTACTTCAACGCGACTGCGTACGACAACGCAGGCAACTTCAACAAGACGGAAACTAGGAACGTCACCATAACAACTCCCATAAGCGTGACGCTCAACAGCCCCATCACCAGTTATAACTCAAGCTCGTCAACGGTAAACTTCAACTGGACGTGCTCAAACAACTTTAGTTCATTCCTGTCAAATCTCACGGTGGATGGCGTGATAAACGCTAACGGCATACCGTCGCCGAATGGCATGGCCGTAAACAGGACTGTTACCGGGATAGCGGATGGAAACCACAGCTGGAGTGCAACATGCTGGAATGACACGACTTCCAGTACGTCCGCGCTCTACAATTTCACGGTTGACACGGCAAACCCGGCGATAGCTTTCATGACGCCTACGGACAACTCAAGCGCGGCACTCACGAGACGGTATGTAAACATAAATGTCACTGCGATAAATGCCGGCGGCATAAAGAACGTGACTATTTACCTCTATAATTCAACAGGGGCGTTAATAAACTCCAGCACCGGCACGTCAAGCCAGCTGTTCGCGAATTTCAGCGTCAATGCGGATGGCATTTACTATTTCAACGCGACGGCATATGATAACGCAGGCAACTTCAACAAGACTGAGACGAGGAACGTAACGATAACAGCCGTCATCATAAGCGTAGTGAACGTGACCTTGAACAGCCCCGTTAACGGCTACAATTCAAGCTCGTCAACGGTAAACTTCAACTGGACGTGCTCAAACAACTTCACTTCGTTCCTGTCCAATCTCACTGTTGACGGGGTTCTTAATGCAAGCAATATAGCTTCACTGAACAACATCGCGGTCAACAAGTCCGTTGTCTTCGCAGACGGAAACCACAACTGGAATGTTGTGTGCTGGAACGGGACGAACTTTAACACGTCCGCCCTTTACAACTTCACTGTTGACACAGTCAATCCTGCAATGGTGTTCATGACGCCAACGACCAACACCACGGCGTATACGACATTGAATTACGTATCCGCAAACGTCAGCGCGATAAATGCCGGCGGAATCAAGAACATAACGATTTACCTTTACAACTCCGTAGGAGGGCTGGTGAGCTCAAGCAACAGCACGTCAAGCCCGCTTTTCGTGAACTTCACAGGATTATCCAATGGAGCATACTATTTCAATGCGACAGCTTACGACAACGCAGGCAACTTCAACAAGACGGAAACGAGGAACGTCACAATCAATGCCTCAACTGGCGGCGTGCCTTCAATAACGGGCCTGAATTTGAATTCAACTTCAGGGAACAACTTCATCACAGACAACCTTACCTGCAACTACGCGCTGAGCGCGAATGCGACCACCTCCGCTGTCGCGTGGTACCAAAACAACAACCCGATAATGGTGCTGTACCTGCCTTTTGACGGGAATTCAACCAATGCGCTGCTGGATTATTCCGGCTATGAAAACCATGCTACAGTAGCCAATGGCGCATTCTGGAATGCCTCTGGCGGCTACAACGGCTCCTCCGCATACGTCTTCGACGGCCTTAACGACTACATCAGCGTGCCCAATGACGCCACCCTGAACCGGGCAGATGGAATCACGCTTGTCGCCAGGGTGATGCGCAACGACAGGCTAAACGACAATTACACCCAGGTGCTCAGCAAGAACGGCTCATACGTGATGTTCATATCAGACAACAGGTCCAGGGTATACTGCGGCAACTCCACGGCCTGGGTAAGGACAAAGGAATCCCCTATAATACCGAACAGGTGGCAGACCATAGCATGCGTAATCAACGGATCCAACATAAGCATCTACATGGACACGGGCGGCACTCCTTCCTATCCGAGCGCCCCCATCTACGCGCTTGGCGACTCCGTAACCTCGGGAACGCCAGACCACAAATTGGCGTGGCACACAGTAGGCGGCAACCAGGGGTTTGACGGCGGCAACCTGACCAGGCTGCAGGACAGCTATCCGTACTGGCTGGACGTCTACGCAAGGACTTATGTAGGCTCGGAAAGCGTGAACAAGAGCGCGGTCGTACAGGGCGGCTACGAGCCATTCCACTATAACAAGGGCATATACGGCGGGTACTGCACCGAATTCCTTGGACCGACAACACACGCGGGCAACGGCACAGCGTTCGACTTTTACAATGTTGAGGTTCCCAACGGATCTACCGTCATATCCATGTGCGGCATCAACGACCTCTACAGCGGGCGCTCTGTTGCGCAGATAGAGACCAACATCTCGCAGCTGTACAACCGCTCTGTCAGCAAGGGAGACCACATGATACTGATGGCAATCACGCCGAACAATTACGTTTCCTGCGCGAACGTCAAGACGATAAACACCTGGCTGAAGAACTTCAGTACTACAAACAACATCCCGTTCGTTGATACGTGGACGCCGATGGTGAAAGCGTCGGACAACTGCAGCCTCGACACCCCCTACGACTCCGGGGACGGCCTCCATCCAAGCAGCGCCGGCGAAAAGGCAATTGCACTGGCAATATGGCGTACTGTATTCAATAACCAGACCTGGAACAACACCGCAGTGCAGCAGGCGACCGAGGTTGTCAACGGCTGGACGGGAATCGGGTCTACGAACAGCGGACCGCTCTACATTGGGGCATTGGCAAACGGCTCATACCCCATCAACGCCTCAATAGATTACGTGCAGGTCTACCAGCGCGCCTTGTCAGCGCAGGAGCTGGGCCGGATATTCAACAACAGCCCGGTCATGGTCTCACAGGAACTCCAGGATGGGGACAGCTGGCAGTGCCAGGTCACGCCGTTCAACGCAAGCGCGGCAGGAGCTACGACAAACTCGAACAGCGTAACCATAAACGCGAACTTCACCCCGCCGTCCGTTAGCGTGGCTCTTAACAGCCCGGTCAACGGCTACAATTCAAGCTCGTCAACGGTAAACTTCAACTGGACGTGCTCAGGAGACTCGGGCTCGTTCCTTGCCAACCTGACAGTTGATGGAACGGTAAACGCAAACGGCATATCCTCGCCCAACAATACCGCAGTCAACAGGACTGTGGCCAATTTAGCCGAAGGAAACCACAGCTGGAGCGTAACCTGCTGGAATGGCAATTCCGCAACGTCCGCGCTCTACAACTTCACGGTTGATACGGTAAATCCGGCGATAACGTTCAATACGCCAACGACCAACACCACGGCATATACTACACTGAACTACGTATCCGCAAACGTCAGCGCGATAAATGCCGGCGGCATAAAGAACATAACGATTTACCTTTACAATTCCACTGGACTTTACAACAGCACGATTGGAATGACCGGCTCGTTGTTCATCAACTGGACCGGGCTTCCGAACGGAATCTATTATTTCAACGCAACTGCGTACGACAACGCTGGGAACTTCAACAAGACTGAGACGAGGAACGTAACGATAACAGCCGTCATCATAAGCGTGGTGAACGTGACCTTGAACAGCCCCGTTAACGGCTACAATTCAAGCTCGTCCTCAGTCAACTTCAACTGGACGTGCTCAAACAACTTCACTTCGTTCCTGTCAAATCTCACTGTTGACGGGGTTCTTAATGCAAGCAACATAGCTTCACTGAACAACATCGCGGTCAACAAGTCCGTTGTCTTCGCAGACGGAAACCACAACTGGAATGTTGTGTGCTGGAACGGGACGAACTTTAACACGTCCGCCCTTTACAACTTCACTGTTGATACGGTAAATCCGGCGATAACGTTCGTGACTCCGACTGACAACTCCAGCGCAACAGTCACAAGGTCTTTCATCCAGATAAACGTGACTGCAAACGGCGGAACCTTCAAGAACGTTACAATTTTACTTTACAACTCCACGGGACTGTACAACAGCATAAATGGAACAACAAGCCCGCTGTTCATCAACTGGACCGGGCTTCCGAACGGAATCTATTATTTCAATGCGACAGCTTACGACAACGCAGGCAACTTCAACAAGACGGAAACGAGGAACGTTACAATCAATGCCTCAACTGGCGGCCTGCCTTCAATAACGGGCCTGAGCCTGAGCTCCACGTCCGGCAACAACCTCGTTACGGACAACCTTACCTGCAACTACGCGCTGAGCGGCAGTGCGACAACCGCAGCGGTCGCGTGGTACAGGAACAGCGGCCCGACGATGGCGCTCTACATGCCGATGGAAGGGAATTCTGCAAATGAGCTATCGGATTATTCAGGAAACGGGAACAATGGAACAAACGTGGGCTCCGTGCTGTGGAATGCGACAGGAGGGCATGACGGCAACGGCTCGTTCACCTTCAGCGGGGCGAACTGCATAACCGTCAACCGGAGTGCGTCGCTTAACATTACCAGGAATATCACAATGACGGCATGGATCAGGAAAACCCCGGGGGCCGCGGCAGCTTACGGCGACCTGATCATAATGCCATATACGTCCCAGGTTACCCCATATGCGGCATACGCGATGGTGTTTGGCGCTTCAAACAACATCATGATGTATCTGTCGAATGGCGCAGAAAACAACTTTGCCGGCACGACAACAATGTCAACCGGCACGTGGTATTTTGTCGCAGCCACGTACAATGGCACTACCATGACCGTTTATGTCAACGGCGCACCTGACGGCAGCCATGCGTTCACAGGGCCGATACAGACCGTAGCCACGAATATCTCAATAGGCTGCGCCGCATACCCTGCTGGCTCTGCTTTCTATTTCAACGGCTCGATAGACGACGCGCGGATATACAACCGCTCCCTGTCGGCCCAGGAAATCATGGCGCTGTACCAGAACAGGTCAAACACGATTGTAAGCCAGGAACTGAGCGTCGGGGACAGCTGGCAGTGCCAGGTCACGCCGTTCAACGCAAGCGCGGCAGGCACAACGAGCAGCTCGAACAGCGTTACAATCAATGCAAACGCCAGTGTTCCGGCCATAAGCGTGGCTCTCAACAGCCCCGTTAACGGCTACAACTCAAGCTCTTCCTCGGTAAACTTCAACTGGACGTGCTCAAACAACTTCACCTCGTTCCTGTCCAATCTCACGGTTGACGGCGTGATAAACACGAACAATATAGTCTCGCTCAACAACGTGTCCATAAACCAGACCGTGACTGGCTTAGCCGATGGAAACCACAGCTGGAGCGTCACCTGCTGGAACGGAACTGATTCTGGCATATCGGCGCTCTACAACTTCACTGTTGACACGGTAAATCCGGCGATAACGTTCAATACGCCAACGACCAACACCACGGCATATACTACACTGAACTACATATCCGCAAACGTCAGCGCGATAAATGCCGGCGGCATAAAGAACATAACAATTTACCTTTACAATTCCACTGGACTTTACAACAGTACAACCGGGGCTGCAAGCACGTTATTCGTGAACTGGACAGCGCTTCCGAACGGAATCTATTATTTCAATGCAACTGCGTACGACAACGCGGGAAATTTCAACAAGACCGAAACGAGAAATGTAACGATAGACACCGTCAACCCGGCAATAACCTTCGCCACGCCAACAGACAACTCCAGCACCGCCGTAAGCAGGACGTTCATCCAAATCAACGTGTCCGTAACAGACTCTGGCTCTGGGATAAAGAATGTGACTATCTACCTATATAATTCAACTGGGCTGTACGACAGCACGAACGGGGCGACAAGCACGTTATTCATGAACTGGACAGCGCTTCCGGACGGAGTGTATTATTTCAATGCTACGTCTTACGACAATGCCAACAACTTCAACAAGACTGAGACGAGGAACGTGACGATACTGACAACAGTAAGCGTGACGCCGAACGGCCCACAGGAAGACTACAGCTCAAGCTCGTCAACGGTAAACTTCAACTGGACGTGCTTTGGAGCCTTCGGCTCATACTTGTCTAACTTGACCGTGGACGGCGTGCCCAACGCAAGCAGCATCGCTTCTCCCAACAACATCGCGGTCAGCAAGTCCGTTATCTTCGCAGACGGAAACCACAACTGGAATGTTGTGTGCTGGAACGGGACGAACTTTAACACGTCCGCCCTTTACAACTTCACTGTTGACACGGTCAACCCGGCAATAGATTTCACAACGCCTACGGAAAACTCCGGCGCATACCTCAGCAGGTCAAACCTTGTGATAAATGTGACGGCGAGCGACGGGAACTTCGCCAACCTTTCAGTCTTCGTGTACAACTCAACAGGAGGAATAGTCAGGTACAACTCAACGGCCTCAACCCAGTTCTTTGTAAACTACACAGGCTTGGCAAACGGCGTTTACTACTTCAACGCAACGGCTTACGACAACGCAGGCAACTTCAACAAGACCGAGACTAGGAACGTGACGATAGACACGGCCAACCCGGCGATATTGCTGGTTGGCCCAACGATGAATACAACGCCGTACTCCGCGCTTGGTTACATCGCAGTGAACGCGACGGCGAGCGACGCAAACCTCAAAAATCTCACAATCTACCTCTACAACGCAACAGAACTGTACAATGTGACGACCACGGCGGCAACAAACCTGTTCATCAACTGGACAGGCCTTCCGGACGGGGTTTACAGCTTCAACGCGACGGCGTTTGACAGCGCAAACAATATGAACCAGACGGAAACGAGGAGCATGAACATTGACACCGCAAACCCGGAAATCCAGTTTACTTCGCCGACTGACAATGCCGGCACCATCCTCAACAGGAACTACGTTCAAATCAACGTAAGCGCAACCGACACTAACCTGAAGAACATAACTATCTACATTTACAACTCAACAGGAGGGTTGGTAAACTCCAGCAACGGCACGGCAAGCCCGATGTTCGTGAACTTCACCGGGCTGTCCAACGGCGTGTACTACTTCAACGCCACTGCGTACGACAATGCTGGGAACATGGACAAGACAGAAACCAGGAATATAACGATAGACACTGTTAACCCGGCCATAACATTCAATACGCCGACCGACAACTCCAGCGCAACAGCCACAAGGTCTTTCATACAGATAAACGTGTCAGCAACAGACTCCGGCACGGGCATCAGCGGCATAACAGCCTACATTTACAATTCAACGGGGGCATTGGTAAACTCCAGCGACAGCGCAACAAGCCCGCTGTTCATCAACTGGACCGGGCTTTCCAACGGAATATACTATTTCAACGCGACCGCTTACGACAACGCAGGCAATTTCAACAAGACGGAGACAAGGAATATGACCCTTGGTGAAACGATCAACTGCCCCGTTCTGTCAACTGCCGGCCAGGCCTATGTCATGGGCAACGACTTCTTTGGCGCGCCAAACGACGCAACGCCGCAATATGGCGCAACGTGCGTGAAGATAACGGCATCCAACGTCACCTTTGACTGCAACGGATACAGCATAACCAACAACGGCACAGGGGGCCAGACTTTCGGCATCCTTCTTGTCAGCGACCTGACCAATGTCACTGTAAAGAACTGCCAGGGCGTATCCGGATACACGGATGACATTTATTCCATCCAACAGGTCAATATCTGCCAATACTCTCCATAATAGCAGCATCCTTGACGGATATGGGCGCAGATGGCATATATTTTAAAACATGGCAAGCTTAAGCAAAGGCATGGGAAGATTGCCTGTTGTTGCCATTCTCTCTCTGCTGCTCCTTATGGCTGTTGCTTTTGCGGACTCCCCGCCGCCCATGCAGCCGAGCGTCCATATCAGCCTTGTCAGGAACGGCCAGCCTTATGCCGGCGAAGCGAACCTGACCTACCTTTGCTCATTGGCTGAAAACCACACTATCACGAATTTCAGCGACACGAAGCCAGGGAACATCGCGATAAACTGCAGCCAGGGCCTGTGCGCGACTGGCGAATGGTTCGAGTGGTACACATTTTCAAACCCCTGCTTCTATTCAACCGGCAGGTTCATGGTGCAGGCTGAAAACAGGACATTTACAAGCCAGGAAATCTCGCTTGAGAAGGGCGGCTATTATGTGTTTACGTTTGACATAGCGACTGGAACGCTGAACGCGTCAGAGGAAAATCCGCCTCCCAGCCCTCCTCCGAGCCCGCTTTGCCCTTCGCTTGCCATGCTGGGGTTCGTGGCGATAGTGGCGCTTGCAAGGGGAAGATGAATGCCCCTGGATTTCGCGTCTGCTTATGTTGTTACGGTTGTTGTTGAGACGGTTTTGCTATTTTTGTTATTACGCAAGAAGTATACTACATTGCTAATCATCAGAAATTCAGTAATCGCGAACACGCTCACGCTGCCGTTCGTCTGGTTTGCGTTTCCGGCATTGGGTTTTAGTTGGTTTATTGGAACATCGATTGCGGAGCTGTTTGCCTTTTTGGCAGAGGCGGCCGTTTACAGCAGGCTGTTTGAAAGGATAGGGTGGAAGGATGCCATAATTGCCAGCTTCGTATGCAATCTTGCGTCGCTTGCTGCCGGGCTTGTTTTATGAGCTAGACGCCGAACGCAATCCTGAGCAGGTCCCTCAGGCCGGGCGCAAGGCCGAAAATCATGGCAATGACGAGCAGATAGCGCTTGTCAAAATTGTCCATCTTCTCCTTGTCAACCAGGTAAACGAAGGCAGCGGCCAGCGCAACCTTTAGCAGGTAGAACGCAAAGAAGCCGAGGTTCTGGCCTATGAGGTTAGAGAAAACGTGCTGCTCGAAATAGCCGCCTTTCAGGTCAAGGGCCGTGTATGTCGCTCCGCCGTCCAAAGCCTGGGAAAATATGACGAATGGCATTAGTTTGTCTTTGAAATGCGGGTAGAGCGCGGCGAACGGGATAGCCGCAAGCACGCCTATTATTCCGAAATAGAACAGGTTTATGCGGTAAAGCAGTGAAAGGAGCACCAATAAATGGACCAGGAAAAGCGCAACGCCTATCCAGAGCGCAACCTTCCTTTTTGTTAAATAATCAATGGCGACTGAGATGAGAAAAAGCCCTCCGACGAAGACGTAGATGCCTGGCGTCACGTTGAAGGCGTTGTACGAAAGCAAACTGTTTACCAGCGGGTTGAACTGCATGCCCGCGTCTATCGCATCGGTTATGACCCTCTTGGTCGAGCCGAAAAGCACGAACGCGGTTACGGTGTAAACGAAATAGTTGTCTATTTCGATTTTGCGGGATTTCAGGAATTGCCTTATGAGGTAAAGCGCAACCAATGCTATGGCGACGTAAACGGCCGTGTTGACTATGTTGTATCCCGTATGCTCGCTGATTGGGTTGATGAAATATTGGTTAAGAAATTCTAGCATCACATTACCTTTGCAAGCGCCTTGTCAACCAGCTCCCTGCCGGTACCTTTCATCAATCCGATGTCGCCGTTCCATTCCTTGACGAAGTCTATGGACAGGCACCCGGGCTTCTCATGCAGGTTCTGTGTCTTCAGTATGCTGTTCACGAAGTCCATGTCTATGTGCTTCATCCTCATGTCCAGCGTCTCGCACTCCGTAGCTATGCTGTTCTTGTATGCGGCCGAGACAGCGCAGTGCATGGACACCCATGCGTCCGACATGGACATGCAGGCCTTTCTCGCGGCCTCCTCGTCCCTGGTTATTCCGACGATGGAGTTGCCCACGCCGAGGTATGAGCAGATGGATACGATGGGCATGTTCCTGTTTATCATCTCTTTGAGGTTGAAGGCCCGCACAAACGAGTTGAACATCGCGGTCTTCTTCGCGTCTGAAAGCTCCCTGTCCTTTATCTCCGCGTTGACAGGCTCAAATTCGTAGCCGAATTTCTCCAGCACGCCCCTGTAATACGGGTCTGAAACAAGCATGAAGTCTGCCATGTCAATCTGCCTTTGAGGATAGTTATAAGACAAAGAATATAAAACTAACCTAAATGTTAGCGGAATTCCGACCTCTGTTCAAGGATTGAAGCCGGCATTTTTAAACGGGCAGCGGCAAGCAATTGCCATGAACCCCGCAAGCCGGCCGCTGGCAACGGGGTCTGGGGCGCAATAAAAAGCGGCATTAAGAGGATTAACGATGGCAGACCTTGAGGGATATGTCCCGCAGTTTGAGCAGTTCTTCACGTCCTTCTACCAGAAGGAGGTGGAGCGCATCCTCAAGGACTATCCAAAGAACAGGAGCATTGAGGTTGACTTCAAGGACCTGCTCGGCTTTGACGTTGACCTGGCGAACGCGCTCAACGACACCCCCGACGACTTCATAAAGGCTGCCGAGGCTGCCGTTGAGGGGCTGAAGATAGCCACGCCGTCCGGGGAGGCGTTCAAGCCCCATGTCAGGTTCTTCGGCATACCGGACAGGAACCTGCTTGTCGAGCAGATAGGCTCAAGGCACCTCAACAAGTTCTTCTCGTTCAAAGGGCTGATTGGCAGGAGGGGCGACGTGCTGAACAAGGCGCACAAGCTCGTGTTCAAGTGCAGCTCGTGCAGCGAGAGGTTCAACCACGTAGTAACGAAGGACTTCACCCCGCCGTCCAAGTGCCCGATGTGCAAAAAAGGATTTCTCAAGGAAATGCTGGACGAAAGCAAGTTCTTGGACATGCAGAGGATAGAGGTCCAGGACATGCTGGAAAGGGTGAGGTCCGGAAGCCCCACGTCAAAGGTAATCTGCAACCTGGAGGACGACCTGGTCAACAAGATAATACCTGGCGACAACGTCGAGGTCAGCGGCATACTGAGGATAAGCCCGAACCAGGGCAAGAACAAGTCGCACACCGTCTTCTCAAAGCACGTGGACATCGTGCATATAAGGAAGCTGAAGAAGGACTTCGAGGACATACCGCTCACGAAGGAGGACGAGGCCGAGATACTCAAGCTTGCTGCAAGGGAAGACCTTGAGGACATGATAACGAACTCCATCGCCCCTGACATATGGGGCTACAGGGAAATCAAGAAGGCCTTGGCGCTCCAGCTGTTCGGCGGGACTAAGGACAAGATAACGAGCGGCGGCTCAAAGATAAGGGACGACATACACGTGCTGCTTGTCGGGGACCCGGGCATCGCAAAGACGAGGTTCCTCCAGCAGACGGTGGCGATAGCGCTGAAGAGCATATACGTGAGCGGAAAGAGCGTCTCTGGCGTCGGGCTTACGGCAAGCGCGGAAAAGGACGAGCTGTCAGGCGAAGGATGGACGCTAAAGGCAGGCGCACTGGTGCTGGCAAGCGGCGGCATAGCCGCGATAGACGAGTTTGATAAAATAGATGACGAAGACAGGGGCTCGCTTCACGAGGTCATGGAATCGCAGACGGTAAGCATAGCCAAGGCCGGCATCGTGGCGACGCTAAGGGCGAAAACCGCGATTGTCGCTGCGGCAAACCCGAAATTCGGCAGGTTCCAGCAGAACAAGCACATAAGCGAGCAGTTTGACATACCTCCTTCGTTGCTTTCAAGGTTTGACCTGATTTTCCCGATACTGGACATACTGGACGTCCAAAGGGATGAACGGTTGGCGGACCACATACTCGGGACGCACCTCAATGCCCTGGACTCCCGCGAGGAGCGGGACGAAAAAACGGAAAAGAGGGAGGACATAATAAGCACCGACGTCCTCAGGAAATATATAGCGTATGCAAAGAAGAACATCAACCCCAGGCTCACGGCAGAGGCGGCAAAGGCGATAAAGGAGTTTTACCTGAGCCTGAGGGGCCTTGGGCAGAGGACGGGTTCCGTCCCCATAACGCCAAGGTACCTTGAGGGGCTCGTCCGTTTGGCTGAGGCGAACGCGAAGCTGAGGCTGAGCGGCACTGTCCAGGAAAGGGACGCCAAGGTCGCGGTCGACATCATGAACTACGTCATGAAGGCGATAATGACGGACCAGGAGACGGGCCGTATAGACGTAGACATCATAAGCACGGGCAGGAGCCAGAGCGAAAGGGAGAAGATTATCCAGGTCATGGACATAGTGAAGGAGCTGTCCTCGCAGTATGACGCGGTCGAGGTCGAGATGATAATCCAGGAAGCAAAGGGCGTTAACATAGAGGAGGGCAAGACAAGGCGCATAATAGACGAGCTGATGCGGAACGGGGAAATCTATTTCCCGAAGCACGGGTTCGTCAAGGTTGTGACTAGGGACTAGGCTGATTTTTAATCTCTTTTATGCACGATTCGGTTATGCAGGAAAAAACGCTCCGAAAGGATATGCAGATGAGCAAACCAGCCAAACTCAAATCCGACATCCTGCCAAGCGAAATGCCGGCGTTGTCTGTGGAAAACCAGGAGAAGCTCAATGCCGAGCTTCGCAAATGCGCATTTTATGGCGGGGCTTGGGATATTGAGAGAATACCGCAGCTCATCAAAGAAGGCGCGGACATCATGTCAGAGGATGGCGAAGGCATGACAGCATTGCATCGGGCTGCCCAGACTGGAAATGGCCTGGTGTGTATGATGCTTTTGGAAGAATGCGCAAAACAAGGCAAGAATATAAGGAAGCTTATTACTGTAGAAGATATGAATAACGAAACAGCCAAGCAAATTGGCGATTATAAAAGTAGGCCATTCATCGGATTTGCGAATTTTATGGACGGTGCGTTCGGCCCGTTCATGGCATCCTTCAGAGAGTGCACTTCCTCTTGATTTTTAACACCTTTGTCGCATAATAATGGGTATGAAAGAGCGCAGGGCTTTCCGCGAAACAGTACGAAATGCAGGCAAAAAGACGAGGGAGATTGCAAGAAAGCTGAATCCCGAGCCTGCAATATCAAAATTCATGCTGAACCACAAGGTCCGCAAGCTTCTCGTTAGAGACGGGGACAAGATAGACTGGAATGCCATAGAGGAGCTTGTTGAGGCTGGCGCCAGCCCGGACGTGAAGTGCAGGTGGGGACACCCCATGCTTGTGGACGCAGCCAGGGCAGGGCGGATTGACGTTTGCAAGTTCTTGCTTGAAAAGGGGGCAAGGGTCGGCGCAAGGGACAGTAAAGGCAAAACTGCGCTGGCAGCGGCATTGGAAACCTACAAGAAAAAGAAAGATTTTTCAGGCGTGAGGCTGCTTCTGGAAAACGGGGCAGACATAGAAACAGCGGGCGACTATCTTGGGAGCACTGCGCTTGCGATTGCCATCAGTAACCAAAACATAAAAGAGATGAGATATCTTGTGGAAAAAGGCGCGGATGTGAATACGCGCACTTTTGCTGTTGAGAAAACTGCGCTCATGTCTGCCGCAGAGAAAGGCGATTTGGAGCTGTGCAGGCTGCTGCTCAGGAAGGGCGCAGACGTGGACGCTGCCGATCATTACTCAAAAGACACGGCCCTGCTGCACGCCATGGATAACGGACATGTCGATGTTGCCAAGCTTCTGGTAATGTACGGCGCAGACATCTATTCGCGCAATATGGACCTGGAGTCTGCTGACAGCACGGCATACAGAAAAATGCCCAACATTGAGATTTTTTTCAAAAAGGTAGGGGTATTGCACAATCTGCTGAGCAATGAAAAAGACGGAAATAAAGGCTCGGTGTCAGGCTTCGCGGAATCGCTGGGCTATGCAAATGGCGGAAGCTACAAAATCTTCATGTCAAATTTCGCGGAATGCGTCGGCGCATGAATTTGGGGAATGTTATTTAAGGCCATGGTAGGAGATTGGAACTATGGACCTGAGGCTTGAGCTGTTCTTCATCTACGCATACACCGTGCTGTTCTCGGCCATGCTGGGCGCGATGATGCTGACAACGGCGCCCATCGGAATTGAGGAACTGCAGGGCGTGTCCCCGACAGGCGGCGGGCCCATTGTGGACGCGCTGGCCATCTTCGCCTACATCGTCATCGGCGCAATCGGCTTCATCATAATCAACAGGCTCGGGCTCATAAAATACGCGATGAGGCTGGTCGAAATAGTCTCAATATTCTTTTGCTTCGCATTGGCGTCCGCAATAATCATGCAGTATGCAGGAGTTGGCGCGGCCTTTGCAGAAACTGCGGGGTATTTCATAGGCGCCGTTGTCTCGGTGCGCCGCTTGCTGTTCCAGATGGAAAGGAACAACGTTTACGGCATAGTCATTTCAGCGGTGATTGGCGCGCTGTTCGGCATAATGCTGGGCCTTGAGGCTGTGCTGCTGTTCGGCGCTCTGATGGTGGCGTACGATTTCATCGCTGTTTTCATGACAAGGCACATGATGGAGATAGCGAAGGCGGTCATAGCGAACAACATCTCAATGGTCGTTACCGTTGCAAGGCCAGGTGCAGAGGCGGATTTTTCGGAAAACAAGGAAGTGGAAAAGTCAAAGAGGCTGGATTTGGGCACTGGCGACCTGTTCATGGCGTCCATGATGGTTGTCTGCTCAATGAAATACGGGAACATGCTTTGGTTCGCGCTGCTGTTCGCCTTTCTGGGGTTCTTCGCGACAATGGAGGCGCTCAGGCGCCTGAGGAGGCCTATACCGGCCCTTCCTACGATAGTCGGCTCCATAGTTGTGGGCATTGCGCTATACACGGCGGCCGGGATGCTGTTCCCCGGCATCGCATAACCGGCCCAATGGCCGTCAGGCAGGCCGGAAACGACTATTTTAAAAGCTTTACACTAAAAATGACCTATACCGAATTCGATTAATTACAGGTGATTGGAATGGGAATAAGGCCAGCAAGATCAATAAGGGACGCTAACAAGGTAGCATGGACACGGTTCAGCAGGAGGAAGCCCAGAAAGAGCTTCGTGAAGTCCATGCCGCATGCAGACCTGCACCAGTTCATGATGGGCACGAAGAAGCCGGACTACGACCGCAAGTACGAGTTGGTCGCCACCGAGAAGATGTACCACAGGGACAACGCCATAGAGGCGGCGCGACAGTCCATGAACAAGGTGCTGGAAAAGGAGTTGCTTGAGAGGTTTTTCGCCAAAGTCCGCGTGTATCCGCACCACATAATAAGGGAAAACAAGATGGTCGCGGGCGCGGGCGCAGACAGGATCCAAAAGGGTATGAGGGGCGCCTTCGGAAAGCCGATGGACAGGGCCGCGCTCGTGGCGAAGGGCCAGACGCTTTTTGAGATAGACACGTACGGCCAGCACGACCTGATAGCCAGGAAGGCGCTGGAAAGGGCTGCAAGGAAGCTCAGCGGCACGTGGAAAGTCAAGGTGGAGGAAAAAAGCGATGGATGACATCGTAATAAACACCGAGATAGACAGGCTCATAGACCTTCTCAGCCAGAAAAAGAGGATTGAGCTGGACGAGCTTGCAAGGCAGCTCGGCACTGACAAGAAAAAGATAAAGAAATGGCTGCTTGTCCTAGAAGACGAAGGATACCTCAAGCTGGAATACAAGCTGACCAAGATTTTTGCGGTATGGCTCCTTGACCTCGGGGGCAGCAAGGCAACTGGCTTGCCGTATGTCAGCGAAGAGAAAGCAAAGGAGACTGCAGAGGAAGCGATAGCAGAGGTGGAAATGCCTGCTGCCAAGGAAGAGGCGCAGAGGCACGAGAGGAGGCGGGCGCACGAGATATCCCGGGACAACAGGATGCCGAAAAGGGCTCATCATGAGGAGGAAGCGCCCATTCCGGCGAAAGAGGATGCCTCGTTCGCAAAGATAAGGGAAAAGATGGCTGAATACGCCGAAGAGGCAGAAACGCTGGGCAACGGCATAAAGGAGCTGGAAGCCAAGCAAGGAAAGCTCAACGCGGAGCTGCCGCAGCTTGAAAGGTACGGCGGGGAAAAGGTCAACGGCATAATGGAGAAGGTCGCTGCCCTCCAGGACAGGATAAACGGGCTCAGGAAGGACCTTAAGGGCGCAGAGGAGATAGCCTCACACGTAAGCCACAGGGGCAAGATGGCAAAGGAGCTTGTGGACGAGGCAAGCAACGCGTACATGAAGCTGGATTCCGTGCTTAAGGGCCTCAAGGACGAGACAAGGAGAAAGAACAAGGACATGGAAAAGGGCATAACCGAGCTTGAGACTGATGTCATGCAGGACGAAGAGAGGCTTTCGGCGCTTGAAGACACGTATTCATTCGTTGAAAAGGCAAGGAAGGACACTGAAAAGAAGGCGGAGTCCATCAGGGAAGGCGCAGCCGCAATCAACAGGCAGCTTGGGGAAGCGCTTTCTGCGGTAAACGCCATCAACGGAAAAAGGGACGAGTTCCTCACAAGGGTCTCGAAGGCAAGGAAATCCGTTTCAGAGAAAAAGGCCGAAGTGGAGTCGTTGAAGAAGGAGATAGAGGAGACCGGGAAGCTTGAGGCAAAGCTGGACAGGTACCTTGAGTCCTACATGAAGGAAACGGACGACATACGGCTGCTTGTCACAAAGGCTGAGTCCGAGATAAGGGACATAGACGAGAAGGCCAGCGCCAGGGCCATAGAGTCGTACCTCGGGGAGCTTGAAAAGACGTCAACCAAGATAGACCAACGGCTATCTGAGATTGCAGAAGGCGAGGCGAAAATAGGGGAAGAAATCGCCCAGAAGAAGTCCAGGCTAAAGAAGATAACTACTGAATCAAAAGAGATGGCCGGCAAGCTGAAAGGCCATAAGAAGTGAATCATAGCCGCCTTTGCTTTTCCTGCTCAGTTGAGCTTCTTGCTTCGTCAACCAAAGCAAGCCAGCTTTCGCCTATCTTTGAAAAATAGTTGCCGAACGTCTTGCTAAGCGAAATCCTCATTTTCCTCCTTTTCTTGGTCGCCTTTAAATCGCTTTCAATCTCCCTTTCCAGTTTTATCATGCCGACGCGCCTGAGCCTTGGCAGTATCCTGTTGTAGAACGTTGCTTTTGATATGCCGCTTTCCTTGACAAATCCCGTTATGTCTTCCGAGTCAAGCGTGAGCTTGTTTACGACCTTTGACATGAACTTCAGCGCAATCTCGTTGTACACCCTCTGGTATTTGGACGGGAAGACGAAATTAATGAGCTCTGCCAGCTGCCAGACGTTCCTTGTCCCGTTCTCGTTGTCGTCCTGGAAGCGCCTTACCTCCGGGCTGTTGTGCGCCGGGAGGTAAATAGATTCCTTGGACGGTATGCCCCTTGTGGGTATGGACTTTTTGGGCGCGTCAGGCTTTTGGTCATCCACCGAATATCGACCCGAAGCCGCTTATGGCGTTGCTCTGCTCCTCGTCTATCTTGGCCTTGACGCCGTCAAGCTCCTTGCCTTCCACGATGTCTGCCATGCCCTTGAGCCTGGCATCCGCCTTCTTGACGAACGTTTCGTCGCTGTCAACGTAAATGTAGTAGCCTGATGCCTTGAAGCCGTAGTCCTTGGCGTCCTTGAGCGTGTAGCCTGCATGCGCGAAGCTGTCTTCCGCGTACGGGTTCTCCTCCAGCAGCTTTTTCACGTCCTTGAACTTCTCTGAAGCTATGTAGTAAATCCTTATCATGGTTGCTAGTTGCGCTGAAAAGTTAATAAAGATTAGGGTTTGGCGCTTTTGACGAAGTCGTCAACAAGGTAGCACCTTCCGACGCCTGCCCGCCTGCCCGCCTCCATGTCAGTGTCGTCGCGGTCGCCGACCATGACGCACTGCGAAAGGTCAAGGCCGTATCTGTCCCTTGCATCAAAAATCATGCCAGGGCCTGGCTTGCGCCTCGGGTCGTTGTCCCCGTCAGCTGAAAAACAGAAGAACACGTCGTCCAACTCCAGGTCTTTTTCAGCCAGCAGCTCGTTCATCCTCCGTACGACCGCGTCGTGCTGCTCCATGGTTATGAGCCCCTTGCTTATCCCGCTCTGGTTTGAGATCATGATAATCATGTAGCCGGCATCACGGAACGCTCTGAGCTTTTCAACGACAAGCTCCTTCAGCACAACCCCGTCCGGGTCATTTAGGTAGTGGACGTGCTCCACTATGGTCCCGTCCCTGTCCACCAGCACTGCCTTCCTTTTGCCCTTTTCCTTCATGAAGTTCCTGAACAGCTCAAGCCGCTCTGGCCTGCCTATGTCGAAAAACTTACCTTTTCCCCTGAAGCCGTAAAGCTTGCCTTGGGCCGCAATCTTGGAAAGAATGTCTTTTTCTAGGCTTAGCTTGCCTTTGCCAAAATCCTTTAGCGCATCCTTTGAGAATGAAAAAAGCCCTGCATTGGTCCAGTCCCTGCCCGTGTCGCTCCTGATGAAGCCCGTTATCCTGTCCCCGTCCATTTTCGGCACGTCCTTGTCAAAGGAGCCCTCGTATGCCAGATACATGGAAGCCGGCTTGTCTTTTGAAAACGCTATGAATTCCGCCATATCCGGCGCCATGAGGTAGGTGTCGCCGTTTGCCAGCCAAAACCTGTCTTCCAGTTGGCCAAGGGCATTCAGCACCGCGCCCCCTGTCCCAAGCGGCTCGGGCTCGACCACCATGGCCGTATCCGCTGACTCGTACCTCTTGAATTGGTCTGCAAGATACCCTGCAAGAAGAACGAACCTGGCAAAATTGGCATTCCTGTATTCCTCCATTACCAGGTCAAGGAATGGCCTGCCGTTTACGTCCATCAGGGCCTTTGGCGCGCCTTTGGACAGTTCGCCGAGCCTTGTAGCCAATCCGCCGCAAAGTATCGCAAGCTGCATATATTCCAGTTAAGAAGTTGGGTTTAAAAAACGCTATTCGCAGTAGAAGTCCTCTTCGGCGAATGAATTGAGCGTAATCTTGTAGTCTGGCCTTATTGAGCGAACGACCTCCGGAAGGCGGGTCTTGTCGGTCGGCTTATGATATGCGGAAAACGAAAGGATGGGTTTGTATGCCTTTATTGTTTCGGTTGCCCCTTTCAGGGCCTGCTCCTCAGCGCCTTCGACATCCATCTTTATGAATCCGATTCCGCCGTCTGACGCGACCTTCCTGCTTTCGCAAAAAGCGTCTATCGGGATGACCGGCACTTCCACGGGTTTAGCGCCGCTGGTGCCGCCTGATTGGGATGCGCCAACGTCGCCTTCATGGAAATAAAAGAACGTAGCTGCCCCCTTTTTGTCCCCCACTGCCATGTTTATCGGGATGACAATGCCCTCCAGCGAGTTTTTTTCGATGTTCCTTTCCAGCAACCTGAATGTGTCGGGAATGGGCTCGAAGGAATAAACCTTGCTGGCCCCGAGGGCGGCGGCAAACAGGGCAAACATGCCTATGTTTGCGCCGCAGTCTATCACCACCTTGCCTTTCACTGACTTGGTGCTTAGGTTATACTGGTTTTCGATTATTATCTCCTTGACATACCTGACAGTCCATAACGTGGTTGCGCTTGACGGGGATAGCTGCAGCCTGCGCCCGTTTATTTCAACGAATATGTCCGCAAGGCTGCAGCCCAGCATGGCTTCGAACATCCGTATCTTGTTTTCTTCCGCAGAAACGTCATGGATATCCTTGACCTTCTTGGAGGCGGCCGTGAGCCAGTTCAGGATAACGGATGGCCTGCCGCTTAACAACACTTTCTTTATCATGTTCACGTTGTTGAGGTTGCTTGCTATGATTTTTATCTCGCCTGGATCCAATTGCCTCAATCCTTGCTTCGTATTTACAAGCACCTTGCATTCGTTTTCCATGGACATTCACGGCGCTACGGACTGGTAGAACATTGCAAATGGCAAATGGCGGCCCAAATTTAAAAAGCATCCGGTTGCCGGGTTCTGCCTACGTCCGCCCGCATGCCTGAAAGAAACCTACTTGCCCCCAAACTCAACAAGCGTGTATATCTTGTGCGGCTTCAGCTTTTCCTTTCCGCCAAGCTCAGGCAAGTCCACGACGAACGCAAAGGAGTCTATTTCGCCGCCAAGCCGCTCCACGAGCTTCGCGACCGCTGCCGCGGTTCCGCCTGTCGCAATCAAATCGTCCACTATTGCAACGCGTTCTCCCTTTTTTATTGCGTCAACATGCATCTCAATCTTGTCCTTGCCATACTCAAGCTCATACTCGTGCGATATCTTCTCTGCAGGCAGCTTGTTCGGCTTCCTTGCAAGCACGACCCCTGCGCCCAGCTTGTATGCCAAGACCGAGGCTATAATAAAGCCTCGCGATTCAATGCCGACAATCTTGTCTATTTTCTTGCCTTTGTAGATGTCAACCAGCTTGTCTATCATCAGCTTGAACCCTGCCTTGTCCTTGAAAAGCGTGGTAACGTCGCGGAACATGACGCCCTGCTTCGGGAAATTCGGTATTGTCCTGATGTAGGGCGCTAAGTCGGTTTTTCCGCTAGGCTGCGCCTCAACCGAACCTTCAAGCTGGCTCTTCATCGCAGGATGCATACCTGCTGCGCAGCCGCAATCCGTGTCTTTTATTTTCGGGATGATGCTGCGCAAAAAGGCGGTGCCTGTGTTGGCATTCTTTGCCATCTGGTCCATAATCATGTCGAACGTGACTGCCTTTTCATGCTCCTTCCAGCAGTCATAGTCAGTCACCATGGCTATTGGCAGGTAGCAGATGCCTGCCTCGCGGGCGAGCTGGGCCTCAGGCACGCCGGACATGTTGATTACGTCAGCGCCAAGCATCCTGTATATGTTGCTTTCGGCGCGCGTCGAGAACCTCGGGCCTTCTATCACAATAAGCGTTTTGTCGCTGTGGTGCCGTATTTTGAGCCCTGTTGCGGTCTTTGCAGCAAGCTTCCGCAGCGCGGGGCAGTACGGCTCCGAGAGCGGGGTGTGGACAACGGCATTTTCGTGGAATGTCAGCGCCCTCTGGCTGGTCCAGTCTATGAACTGACTGGGAAATACTAAATCGCCGGGCTTTATCTCCTCTCGGAGGGACCCGACAGCGGTCATCGCAAGTATGTGCGTCACGTCCAGCTTTTTCAGCGCGAATATGTTGGCCCTGTAGTTGATCCAGGTCGCTGCAGTCTCGTGCTTGGTTCCGTGGCGGGCAAGCAGCACTACGGAAACGCCGCCCAAGACCCCTTCCCTGACAGTGACCGGCCCGTACATTGTGTGCACAGCCACTTCTTTTTCGTTTTTAAGTATGTCTGGGTTGTCAAGCCCAGAGCCGCC
>Ga0209777_10001871_pt1 | contig 29012 bp, 42 predicted proteins | sample FrelakmetHBP12HB_FD_187147 | JGI IMG/M metagenome (GOLD analysis project Ga0209777, IMG submission 187147) | Freshwater lake sediment microbial communities from the University of Notre Dame, USA, for methane emissions studies -HBP12 HB (SPAdes)... | ecosystem: Environmental > Aquatic >...
GGTGCTCCAGGACAAAAAGGTGACCAGGGAACACAAGGCACAGGCCCACAAGGCGCAACTGGTCCACAGGGTGCTACTGGTACATTTAGTGCTACTTATACTGGTATGGTCGAAGCAATAGGATTTGAAGATGCCGCATCTGGTATAACAGCAACTACTTATACATTAGATTTATATGCACAATATAACTATACAATAAACGGCATATGGTTACAAACTGGTACTGGTAGTTGTAATGCTACTATGTATATTGGTAGTGTAACAGTCAGTGGTATAAGTGGGGTTACAGCAAACTCTGGTCTATTGAGCTATACTGCTACCTCTGCCAATACAGTAAATATTGGTAGTAAAGTTACATTAACAACATCAGGAGTATCAGGATTAGGAAACCTTCAAGCATCTATAAAAATTACAAGATTATAAAATAAAAAAACTTAATCTAATGAGAAGAACTATATTTACAAGGTCACAGCCTATAACACCACCAGGTCAAATGTGGGATTCAACTAAAATGAATTCACATTTAAGTTTATCAGCAGATAATTTAACTGTTTATGGTGATTTGTCTACCAGCTATTATAATGTTGCTGGATTAAAAGGGTATTCAACCAATGCAATATATTATTTTGAAGTTGCTAAAAACTTTGCGGGTTATGGTCAGATTGGTATATGTACATCAGCTTCCGTAGCTGCCATTTTAGCAGGTACATTTTTTCTAGGACAAGATACTACGTCTGTTTCTTATTTTGACTATCAATCTGCTGGTTATCAAAATGGTGGATTTGTTGCAAATGGTGGTAGTGCAACAACCGCTGGAACTATGATGTGTGCTTTTAATCCTGTTACTGGTAGAGTTTGGTTTGGATTTAATGGAACTTGGTTCACAGGCAATCCATCAACTAATACATCACCATACTTAACAAGCTGTCCTACTGGAACAGTTTATCCAGCAATGGGACAGTTTGATGCAACAGCTACATATCCACAAACATGCATAGCTCATTTTGCTGCATCGAGTTGGACACCTGGATATCCATATACAGGTTGTATAGCAATGACTTAAAATAATAAAAATAAAATAAATAAAATGGATTTAACAACATTAACACAATTAAGAGACGATTCTCTAAATACAAGAGACACATTAGTATTCTTCAATAATGGAGAAGATGTTATAAAAGTAAAATTATTAGATACGCATATTTATATAGGAGATGATAATCTTAAATATCTTAAAATTGTATCTACTGATACAGTATATCAGGTAAATGATAATTTAATCTGTATAACCGCATACCCTGGTTAAGAAATACGCATCAGACCTGGACAGCAAAATCAATGAAATCAAGGGGGATCTGATCAAGGAAGGACGAGGAGTAGATGAAAAATCAGGAGATGTAGTGGCAAGAGCAGACATTGACATTTCTCCAAGGATGATGGTATCTAAATAAATTTTAAAAACTAAATAAGTTTTTTAATTAATATGTGCTACTTCTTATATAAACGAACAATATATAGAAATACATTTTGGTGATGTATTTTCTTATGACGAAGAAACAAATACTATGACTTTATTGGATAAAACAGAATATATTATACCAAAAAGTGAGATAACAATTATATTTAAATAATTTTTAAGCAAACACAAGATTATTTAATATATAAAATAAACAATTAAATATGCCTTATTATAAAGTGTTATAGGGGATATAATATTGATAACAAAAAATTAATCTACAACTGTTTCTTATTGATAACATCAATAATGGTTACTTTAATTTTGAATTTAGATTCAATTTCTTCCGCCCATGAAACAAAGTTAACCAAATGTTCGTGTCTGTCATCGTACATTACGAATTCTTTTGCTGATGGGTTTTTCCTTATTATTTGTTCGAATAATCTTGTCTTAAATCGGAATGTTTCACCACCCCAATTACAAAATACATCATCGAAAACTAATCCATGGAAATCTAACACACCTTGTACTTCTTTTTGTAATCGTTCAAGACGACCGGTTGCCATGAACACATAGTTATTTTCATCACTAATTGCTTCCAAATAGTGTTTGTATGTCCAACCATTTATAGCTGGATAAAAAACATCTAAATCCAAAGATTCGGGTTTACTCCACCATCCTGTCGGATGAGGAAAATTTTCGCCCTTTTCCCTGTGCCATATTTTACGACCTTCTTCTGGTTCTTGTGTGTGAACTAGTGTCTGATCAAAGTCAAAACATATAAGTTTATGTGGTCCCATATTATTATTTTTAATGTAAGCAGTTATTTTAATATATAATGCAAAGATACGATTTTTATTTCGTATTTACAAAAAAATAAAAAACTTATGTATTACGCAGATGATATATTTTCTAAATTTGGAAAGAAATTTAATTTACAAACAATTAAAAATGTGGTTATAATAGCTATATTAGTGATTTGTGTATTTTTTGTACTTAAAGGATGTGGACCTAAAGAAAATTTCAATAAGGAAAGAAAAGAATTAAATGATAATATTAAGTCATTACAGGTAAAGTATGATAGTTTGGAGAGAGTTTCAACAAAACTCCAAACAGATTATATAGTTTACCAAAATAATTATATAAAAGACTCAATTACTATAGATAGTTTAGGTTCTGAGATAGATTTGCAATCCGAAAAGGCTATCAAATCGGAAAATAAAGCAAATACTTATTATAAAAAGTATATGGCTAATAATAAAAAGATAAATTATTTAGAAAGTAACCCAACATTGAAAACTGGTGATAGTTTATTAAACTCACTTGGTAAAAAAATAAATTAAGAATATGAAAAAAATCCTCGTAACAATTTTATTGGCACTATGCTCATTAACTTCATTTACTCAAACAATGTATAAAAGTTATTCCGTTGTTGCAATAGATTCTACTGTAACAACACCTAGATATTTAGTAGGTAATAATGACAATGTTAAATCTGATACTTTAGGTATAGTAATAACTATAAAACAAGCACAAAAAATAGATAACGATTTAGATCTTTTAGTTTTATATAAAAATATGCACGTTGATTGTGATTCTACTGTTAGTTTTTTAGTACAGGTAGTTGATGATTATAAAAAATTAAATGTATTAGCTGTTGCTAAATTTAAGGCTTATGAAATAGCATCGCTTGATCAGAAGAATCAAATAGATAATCTTAAACAACAAATAGATATTAAAAAAGGCGAAATTGTTGTACAGAAAAGTATAATAAGCGATAAAGATGGTATAATTGCTATTGATAAATTACAAATTAGACATTTAAAAAGAGAAGTAGTTGGAATTACTGTGGGAGGTGTTGTAATAACTGGTACTTTATTATATCTTTTATTTAAAAAATAACATTTTATATTTAATATATAATTTACAAAAAGAAATTTTGATTAAATGAAAAAACACATAAAGAAGTTCGAAGGTTTTAGAACTGTAAAACCAGAAGTTGATCCAATTAATGAAACTGTATATCAGGTGGAAGATTTATTCCGTGTAAATATTATAGTTGATGTACCAATGAAGGTATTATCTGCATATTCTAAAAAAGTTGAACAAAATACACAGAAGAAATTAGTAGATCTTATGGGTAATGCAATGTTAGCTGAGGAACTTGTTAAATGGGTTATAAAAGAAGGCTTAGATGCTGATAAAATACCAGCAACTGCTATCATTGGTGGTGCGCAAGGTCAAGCACAATCACAAGGTGGGCAGGCTCAGGTTCAAGTTCAGCCAGTAGCACAGTCACCACAAGGACAGGGACAAGTTCAAGCACAACCAGTTCAAGGACAGGGTGCTCCACAGAGTCAAAGCCAAGGTGGTTTCGAAGATGTGAAACAAGAAGATTTACCAATCTAAATTATATAAGAAATAAAAAAATCCATACAAATATTTGTATGGATTTTTTGTTTGCAAATAAGTGGGAATATGAAAAACTTGGTGATTAATCTTTAATATATAAATGAAAACAAATAATATGAAAACTTGCAATAAGTGTAAACTAAATAAAGATTATAAAGAATTCAATTTGAGGAAAGACTCAAAAGATGGATATAGAAATGAATGTAAAGATTGTAAGAAAAATAGTATTAATAAGGATAATGAGGTTATGAGAAATAAAAATTACTACATTAAAAATAAAGGTATTATTTTAAAGAAATCTAATGAAAGAGGAATTTCCAATAGAAATATGGATGGTAAAAGAATAAAATTATCTATAATTAAAGAAACACTGGCTGTTTATGAAAAAATATGTACTAAATGTTTAGTTATTAAACCTAATATAGATTTTAATAAAGATAAATCTAAAAAAGATGGTTTAAATAGTCACTGTATAACATGTAAAAATATATATTTTGTTAATAGGAGAAAAATAGATGTTTTATTTAAAATTACATCTTATTTAAGATCCTCTTTATCGGATTCTATATCTAAAAATAAATTAGTTAGAAAACACAAAACTATGTATATTCTTGGATGTACTTTTATTTTTTTCAAGGAATACTTAGAATTAAAATTTATAGAAAATATGTCTTGGAATAATTATGGTGAATGGCACATGGATCATATAATACCAATTTCTCATGGTCATACTGAAGATGAAATTTATAAATTAAGTCATTATACTAATTTCCAACCATTATGGAAATTAGATAATTTAAGTAAAGGCAACAGATATGTTGGTTGAAATTATTTAATAGGACAATTTGTGGCACTATACACATATTTATTATTTGTTGTGACAATAACACCTAATGCTTTTGCTGCTACTTCAATGTCCAAAATACATTCATCTTTTGCCCCACCAACTATGATAACTTCTTTGCCATTTAAGTCTCTGAATAAATCATATAGTTTTTTCCCTACATGATACCATTTGTGATTATTACCTATGAAAACTATAATAGTTTCTTCTGTTGTTACGAAAAAATCTCCTCTTTTTAGATTAGCTGCTTTTGATTTTATCTCATTATAAGTTTCTGTGCTTAAAATCTTTTCGTAAAAATCCACATCTACGTCATAGTTGTATCTTTTTTCGATTAGATCTACTTGATTATTGAATCTGTACAAATCATCTTTGTTTTCTATGTTTGGATCTTCTTCGTATAAGAAGTCTTTGTCAGGATTTTTACCATCTGAGTGGTTGTCCCATATTTGAAAAACTTTATCAAATTCTTTACAATAGTTATTTAATGCTGCCAAATATTTATCATTAAAGAATTTCTTAAATGATTTTTGCACATCACATATAATTAGAATTTTCCCTTGTGAATAATCCTCAAATAGTTTTAAATATTTCATTAATTATATATTAAGTGATAGATTTACCAAATTGTGCATATACCTCATAATCTGCGATTTTGAAATAAATAAACATCATGTCTTGATAATTATTTGGATCTTGCATAAAAACTATTTGTAAACCGTAATTCATGTTTATTAATTCTGGAATATAAGTATTTATCTGTGAAATTATAGTAGTCTTAACATAATCTTCCGACACTTTTGTTTGCCATAATAATAACTCAATGTCAGCACCAAAATCCGGATCTCCTAGTAAATCACCTTTGTTAGTGAACAATATTAATTTGTATTTTTGAATTATTACATTAATTACATCATCTTCAACTATTTGACCATCTAGAAATCCGGGTTCTGTTGTACTCTTTATATAAAAATCTACAAAATCAATCATAGATTATATATTAAATTATTCTTTCCATCCAAATCCAAAAACATTACGAATTTTAGATAACACTGTTACACCTAATACTGTTGGGTCTGTATTTGTTTCTAATAATTTGGTATGATCTGTTATAATATAACAGACTTCAAATAATTTTTCAGATAAATCGGGGAAATTAGAGGAAACATATTCTATAAAAGGTCTACCTAAAAAAGAAATCATTTCATCGACCTTATCTGAACCAAAGTTATCCATTATATAGTGATAAATATCATTAAAGGTTTTATTATCACCCATTGCAATTTTAAATAGTTCTTCTCTAGCTTTTAAATCAACATTTGATGAATCATTTATTTGCCCATTTCTTCTAAAATGATCTATTGCTATTAATGTTTGCCTGAAATCTGGGAAATTTTTATTAATTATTTTTGCTAAATCTTCCTTTGTAATATCAAAACCTTCACTCGTTGCTATAACCTCTTGTACTCTTTTATAAAATAAAGTCTTTAAGGTTTTTTCTTCATTAGCATCTATACAATCAAAATTGATTACAGAAAATCTAGAAATTATTCCTTTGGAAACTTTATTAATATGATTTGTATTTAATATAAACCTTACATTCTTTGCTGAGTATTCCTCAATATATGCTTTTAATGCATCCTGATATTGTGCTGATGTTCTTTCGAACTCATCTAGAAATACATATTTCATAGCATCGGATTTAATATCGACTGTCATATCTAACCCCATATATACTGTGGAGCAAAATGAATCAATTTTAGATCTTAAAACGTCAATAGAAGTATAAAAAGAACTATTTAGTTCTAAATAAGGTTTATCTTTGGTATATCTACCTATTAATATTCTTGCTAGCGAAGTTTTACCTGTACCAAAATGTCCGTATAATATAACATTTTCTTGTAATCCATTCTCAAATATCTTTCTTATTCTTGGTAAGAGTACCATATCCTCTATTTTCCTTGGTCTAAACTTTTCTGATAATAACAATTCTTTCATTATTTTTTTATAATAAATAATTCAAAAGTTCAAAATAAGAACGAAGATTATTTAATATGATATATAGTGAATGATAGGTGATAAACAAAACTTTAGCGATGACTTTTTTAGAAGTCTAACCGTAGGAATACTTGATACATTGGAAGGTGAAATATATTGGACTTATAGATTTTCTTCTGGGGATAAAGAAGTAGTAGTTCCTTTTTATTATTCGATGACAGGTGAAGAGAAATTTTTATTAGACACCTTTGTGGATGATATAGTTTCCGATAACAGAAAAACAGAATTAAACACTGATGTTATTCCAAGAGGTGTATTAACATATTTAGGACATGATATTTTGACGGACGAAATTGCTAATCCGAATGTTTGGATTAGAATGAGTATTGAAGATAAGGATGAAATAAAGAAAATAATGGTTAAATTGAAACCAATGCCCGTTTCAGTTAAATATGAATTATTTATAACTTTAAATTCGGAGAATGATATGTTCAAATGTTCAGCAGCACTTATGGATACAATTGGAATATACAGATATTTTGCTTTTCAATTTAACCAAATGAATATAACTGCTGTAATGCAATTACCAGATTCTAACCAATTTGAAATTGTAAGACAAAAAGATATGGCTTCAAAAAATGAAATAATGATCAAAGTAAATTTTGAGGTAAAAACATATTATCCTGCTTATAGGAGACCTAGATCGTTAAGTTTGAGAGCTAATGATCCCAATGATAATTGGTCTGACTCTTACACATATGATGGTTTCAAGAAGGATGACCCTAATATTATTATAAACCCGAAACGAACAAAATGGTACTCAAATATCTTCAAATCTACAGGAAACCCTGATAGTAAAGGAAGTATAGACAGTACAAACGGTGATGGTGTGTAAATAGAAATCCTGCCAAAAGGCGGTTTTTATTTATAATATATAATTAAACAATAAAAAAATTAATTTATAATTATGAAGAATCTCAAACTAGAGCTTTTTAACTTTAAGAAGAATTTGTCTTACGAGCAGTCAGACATCGCTAATATAGTGGAAAGCCATTTAAATGCTTGTAATGTGGCATCTGAGAAGCAAATTATATTGTCTCTAACCGAGAAGCTTAAAACATATACATATGATACTGATGTTAAAAACTTGCTAGAATCTCTATCAACGGATATGAGTCAGTACCAACTTTTATATGAATTAAAGAACCTATATAATGTGCTTAACAGCAAAAATCAAGGTGAAATGTACAGACAGCCTATTAATGTTGTGCTACAAACAATAAACCTTGATTCAGATCAAGATAGAATGTCAAGAATTCTTAATGAATTGGCTGTATATGATTGGGTTCCTGAAATAAGATTATTCGTACATAATTTAACTAAATCTCCTGAACAAAGAAATAACTTATTATCTGGTGGTAAATCAGAATCAGTTTATACTATTGTTGATAGAGTTGAGGAAGGATTTATTTGTTTATTGGAAAATTCGTGGTTTTTACTTTCTGATAATAACATCGAAAAAACTTTGCTAGAAACACATATTACGGATTCAGAAAAATTGAAAACTTTACAGAACTTGCATACAGCAATGACTTATGCAACAGTTGGTGAAGATAGAATTAATTTCAGAATCTCTGAAAACTTAACTATCGGTATTTCAGTTGCTAAGAAAGGTGTTATCTTTATAAATGATGATGAAATGAAAGAGACAACTCTTGAAAGTTTATTTTCGTCTCCAATAATTCCTATTGTTAATAAAAATTTCTATCCATTATTGGTAGAAACTGCAAATAACACAAACAAATTCGTAGAATTGGATGTTGTTAAAAGAGTTTCTAATTTAATCAATCCTTATTTGGAAGTATTTGCTTTCAATTATAAGAATGCTATCTATCTTTATAGATGTGATGAGCGTTATGGTAATTCATTCTTCAAGTATGAGTCAGCTTTGGAATTAGTAAATGAGGTTAAGACAGAATTGAATTACGATTTAACTTTCTTTTATGAAAACAAATTGGATAAAGAATTGATTGTTAAGAGAAAACTAGAAGATAAAGAAAGAGAAATCACTTTGAAAATTGAAGATTTAACTTTTAATATTTCTAAACTAGAAACATCAGTTAAATATATTGGTGAATCAGAAGTTTTATCAACTGCAATTTCTAATTTATCTATTAGAAGAACATCTTTAAGTGCTGAATTACAGGCAGTAAAAGAATTACAATATAAGGAAAGAGTTAAATCTTAATTGTTAATATTAAAAATAAAAAAGCCTTCATATGAAGGCTTTTTTTATTTGCTGTCGTAATACTTTTTGAACACCGGAATACTTAGTAAGAAATTCATATCTAATTCTATCATTCCGATAGTATCTGAAATCATATCTTTTGTGGTGAAATAATTTTCATCCTCATCTCCAAACATTTTATCTAATTGCTCGAAGTAGAATTGCTCACATTCTTCGTCACCTTGGAATTCCCATTCCAAAATAGTTATATCATTTAGGTTAGTCATAGGTACTACAAGAATGTCAGAAAAGACTGCTCCGTCCAATATGTCTTTTACTAAATAATTCTTATTATCCCTTGCGGCTTCTATCATGGCTGTAGGCGGATGCCTACTATTTGATAGTGTTATGTTATTAATTGTTACTTTGGCTACAAAATATTCAGAATAAAATTCGGCATTTTCTTTACTTGAGGTGAAAAAGAATCCACCGTATTTTCTACCACCTGTGCTAACTGTTCCCATCCCGTCACAATTTTTACTGAATTCTTTATAAGGTAATTTGGATACGGTTCCATGGTAATAAATATTATTTAGATTATGATATTCCTTTATGTATTTCATAATTTATATATAATAAACTTAATGCCAATTATATAATATATGTTAAAGGTAATATAAAATTAATCTAAATATGAACTATTTACATAACAAAGATCTCTATATAGAAATCGTAGTAAGCAAAGCACAAGGCAAATTAACTAGAGATGCTAAATTAATGCTTGAAATTCTTGCTAAAAGAACAATTAAAAAAATGAGATATTGGTCAAATGATGATCGTATGGATTGTTATCAGTCAGGTTTACTTGATATGTTTGATAATTGGTATAATTTCAATGAAGAAAAATCAGATGGTAATGCATTCGCATATTTTACCGAAATCTTCAAAAGAGGATTAGCTAAAGGATTTAATCAACTCTATAAAAAGAAAGGTGATGCAGATCATAAAATTAAATTAATATCATTAGAAGGCTCTAATGATGGACAGGGATTGCATTCAATATAATAAGATTTGTTTTTCTGATAAAATTTAACTATATTTGCATATGACATATTTTAATAATAAAGATTTGTGTGCCGAATTAATAATAAGCAAAGCGCAGGGTAAGTTAACCGAACAAGCAATATTGATAATAAAGATTTTATGTAAAAGAATTGTACATAGTTTGAAAATTCCTTCTAATAATGATATATCTGATTCTTATCAGTATTGTTTATATGATGTATTCAAATATTGGCAAAAATTTGATGTAGAAACTAATAATGATGCGTTCAGTTATTTTTCTTATTTGATAAAAAGGTCTCTTACTTGGGGATATCCAGTAAAAAAGATATTAATCTTAATAAAGCCAATAAGGAATTAATTGCGGTAAATAGGGAAAGAAAATTAAATTCAATATTGGATAATATTCAATATGTGCCGTTTTTAATAGAGGAAACTTACGAATTTAATAAACACCAAATTAAATTAATATCATTGGAAGATTCTATGGGATTACATTCAATATAAAAATATATGAATTTTATTTTGTTTTTTCAAATAATTTTAGTATATTTGTTTATGCAAGAATTATATCCATTACCTGGTGAAACCTATCGTCACTATAAAGGCGGCACTTATGAAATTATAAGTATGTGCGAACACACTGAAACTAAAGAAAAATTGGTTATTTGTAAATCATTAAATTTCGGTTCAATACATGCAAGACCTTATGATTTATTTATTTCGTTGGTTACAAGAGAACCATTTCAAACTGGTGCTTCATTGAGAAAATTTACTAAAATATGAAAAGAGTTTTTTTACAATACTGGGAAGAATCTGAAAGAGGATGGGGAGTTAGACCTGACGGTTGTTCATTACACTTAACGATGGGTGAACACAAAAAATATATAGAAAAGATATATGAATCTAGGGATTCAAGAAATATTCCAGATGAATATGATCGAACTGTTGGTGAAGTAATAGATGTTTTTGTAAAAGATGATTTATACGATGCTATCAAAGGTTCTTTGAGATTGTGGAAACATGAGCTTAATAACCTTCTAAAATTAGAAGAGATAACAATTATATGAAATACTTAGGATTATTATTTGGGTGGATGAAGTTTTACCACATAACAAAGAACACTTCACTTTATAAAAAAATAAACGTGAATATAGTTAAATATTCATGGTTCTTTTATTTACTAAAACTTATTTATCCTATTTGGTTAATTATAGGTTTATTTACTGGTGGTATAATATATCCTATACTATTCGCTCTAACCTTAGTTAGATATTTTATTTATCCATTAATTACCGGTAAATTATATAAATATTATGAATTAGCCGAAGCTTCTGTAAGTATTTTATTATACATAATATTATTATTTGTATAATGTCTGGGTGGAATATTAGGATGGATCCAGCAAAAGCTTGGAGGCACAATGGTACAGGAATGATATATCAATTTGATCCAAATGGAGTACATATTAAAATAATTTGCAAAACTATATCCGAAAAGGAAATGTTATATCAATATTATTATAACTGTACTACCTTAAATAAAGTCTACATTGCAAATGAATGGAATGATCAATATATTATTATAGATGATGCCGGCAAATCTGGTAAATATCCTAAGTCAATGTTTGTAACACTGGCTGAATGTAGGGAAGATAGAATAAATAAAATTTTGGATGAGTATTAAGGTAATTTGCACATCAACCATGTTTGTTGATGATGATTTATTATTTGTTACTGGAGTATTAGATAACTATTACAGTAATGTTATAACAATTGATAAAACATATGATGCAATAGATATGGAGTTTCAAGATCATGTTTTTAATTCCAAACATTATAATTTAGTTGATGATAGAGGATTTAGGCAAAATTTTCCTAAATATTGTTTTACTCCGTTGGCTAAATTTCGGGAAGAACGAATAAATAAAATATTAAATTAAAAAACCTGTCATTTGACAGGTTTTTTAATTTAATTGTTTTTAGCCCAATTATTCCAATCAAATGGATCAATTCCTTTCTTAAGTAAGAATTGTTTTGAATATACTATATAATTCCCCGGTATTTTTTCATCAGGAAACATATCCTTTAGATCACTTTTACAATATTCTGCTCTGCTTTTGGCATCACAATCGCTTGAATACTCCCAACCATTTACTATTTTATTATCAGCCTTTCTTACAGCGAAAAAATTATAAGTTGGATCAACTGGGAAACTTGCAGTTTTTTCTTCTGGTTTAACCTCTTGTTCACCTTCTTGGAAAAAATATTCATTTATTTTCTTTATAAATTTCATTGTAAGTATTTGTTTTTTTATATATTAATTTGTAATTTTAGGTTTTCTTTCCATATTACCATTCACAATATTATCAAACCCGAATCTTAAATACCAATCTCTTAATTGATGTGTTGTTAAACCTTTATTTTGTCCAAAAGCTTTGGGTGTTGTTGACATATAAACATTATGCTTATCTGCAATTTCGCATATTTTTCCTAAAACTATAGAAGCTTCTCCCTTACCTCTTGCTCTTTCCGTAGTAAGAATATCATTTAGACATAGATGTCCACCAAAACAAGAAATGTCTATTACTACATTACCTATCATGTAACTTCCCCTCATTAAAGGATGCAAAACACCTAAGCTATGAATCTCATCAATAGCTGCTTTTATATCATTATTAGAGCTTTTATGCCATTCTTCTCCAGTATCATCTATCCAATCAGGATCCTCATAATTATCATCATCATAATCGTCCTCATCAAAGTTTTCGTTAAATTTCTTTATGTATTTCATATTAGTTTCCCCCAAATGTTTTTTCTGTTATTATAATGAAATTATATCCTTTCATTTTACACCATTCAATGCAAAATTTCCACTTATCTAAATTTTTTGAATATTCTTTTAAGGCATATTCAAAGTTTTTTAATTGTTTAGCATTAGGTGAGGGATTTAATTTAGGTGCCTTAGTTTCCGCAAAAGGTTTTACTTCTGCTACCACTCTCGATATAGAACCATCTTCTCTTTTTAATTCGTAATAAAAATCCGGATAATAATTATGCTTTGTTAATTTCATTTCTAACAAATTATTATTCCACGCATTTTTTATATAAGGTACTTCTATAAGTTCTGTATTCCAATGTATGATACTATCGTTATTATCTAAGTATACCATTAGTTTCTGTTCTAAACCACTACGAAAATATAAACCACCTTGGTTATTAAGCTTAATTATCTTTTCTTTATTTTTAGGAATATATAATCCCTGTTTGTATTTAGTTGGTTTATTTGGTTGTGAATTTAACATTCCCATTTATTTAGTTTATTTATGGTATATATTATAATATATAAATCATGTGTGAACTAATTGAAAGAATTAACGAAAATAACAAATTAAATGGTGGTAGTATATCGGACAATTATAAGTCAAATACTATGTTTTTCTTCGAAAAGTACAAAACTAATACAAAAGAGGTATTAAATATACCTTTAACTAAAATTCAATTCGGTGGATTTTATTTTTTTCAGTATCAAGATGATTCTAATTGGATGAAATATTCTCCTGTATTTGTCGCTGATTTCAAAAAATTTGATAATCAAATAATTATAACTGCTATTAATTTTAATTTCCTTCCTTTGGAAATAAGAGCATCTTTATTTGATAAATTTATGATAAAAGATGATTTTGAAAAGAATAGATTATTAAAAGTAGATCATGAAGGAGCGTATAAAGCATTATTGGAATATGGTTATGAATATGCTTTGGTAGAATATAATTTAGCACAAGTTAAGCTAGTACATAAAATAGATGTTGCTTTAGTTCCAAAATTCATATATTCAGGACATCCAATAAATAAATATGATCCTAAAAAATTATACGGTATTTGGAAAAAGAAATTAGAAACAAGAGATGCAAGACACCAAGAAATGATGAACGCCGTTATAGCAGATTTTTATGACATTTCCAACGAGATATCGGAGAATTATAGTGTTTTGAAGGGGCATGTGGATAGAATTCAGAAGAGTTATGAGAAGTACGGTAAATAAGAATCTATAACCTATATTTAGCCTCAAAAAAATTAAAACAGCTTTTATGAAATTTTTGAGGCTTATGATTTGGTTCAAACATATATTCAAATTCTTTAATCAATATTTTTTGATATTGTTTTGATAATTTTTGATAAAAAATTGGAGACAAAAAAACATTTTCACAATCTAATATCATAGTAGTCATAGCAATTTCTTTTTGTAAGGGGTATAATAATTTCAGTTCCTCCAAAAATTTAACAGCTTTTAAATTTTCTTTAAAAGCACAAATAATAACCACCGAGTAATCTAAATCAGGTATAATAGTTAACATCATTGTGGTAATAGGTGTTGATAAATCCATAAAATTGTTTACACGTCTTCCTTTAAATGAAGTTTCGGGTTGCAATACAGAAGAAACTGCTAATGGAAATAATCCTTTTACTTTAAAAACAAAATATTCTAACTCATCGTATATAGAATTTTCTATATACGATTCCATTTTTTTCTTCAAGTTTTCGAATTCAGAAATAGCTATGTTAGCTAATTTTTGAATTTCTTCTATGTCTTTTATGTCCTTTAAAACTGATTTTGTAATGTCTTGATTAGCTTGTTGCAATTTTCTATGATAAGAATGAGCTAAAGATCTATATGAATGTAGAAATAGATGTTTGTAATTATTCGTATCTATTGGGTGGTTTTCTATTGGATCAAATAATATATTATCATGGTAATCACAGAATCCATAAAATGTAGAAGCTGAATTTTTACCAATAGGTACCCATTCTTTTTCGTCATTTTCGAGTAATTTATATTCTGTAGGAGTAAAAACCGACATTTGTCCTTTAACATTAGATTCAATTAAAGATAATCTTCCGTTTTTTTGGACGGAATGCGCATTTTTAATATCACCGCAGCATTCATTTTTATTATGATAAAAACACTCTTTAATTATTTGATTACGTCTGATATTTTTAACTTCTTTTTTAAATGTTTGATTAAAATTTAATTCCGATTCCATTACTGTTATACAAATTAAAATAAAAAAGTTTGGAATATAGTAAAATAGGAAATTGAATTTTTATATATACTTATATGAAAGCGAAAGAAGTAATGTTGAAATATAATATTTCCCGAAGGACCCTATGTAATTGGGTCAAAAAAGGAGTCATTAATTTTGAAAAAACTCCTACTGGTAGATATATTTATATAATAAAGGAAAAGGAAAGCAATTAATATGGGATATTTATATAAACATATACGTTCAGATAAGAATGAAGTTTTTTATATAGGAATCGGTGGGTTTTCAAAGAGCGAAAAGGAGTTCTCTTATAAAAGAGCATATTGCAAATATAAAAGAAATAAAATTTGGAAAAGAATAACATCAAAGACTAGTTATATAGTAGAGATTGTTAGCGATAATATTTCTTTTGAAGAAGCTTGTGTAAAAGAAAAGGAATATATTAAATTATATGGTAGAATTGATACAAAAACTGGGATTTTATCAAATTTAACTGATGGTGGTGAAGGCACAATTGGACTAATATTATCAAGAGAATCAATAGAAAGGGGTAGTAAAAAAAGAATTGGACTTAAAGTATCAGAAGAGGTAAAGGAGATACTAAAATTAGCTAATAAGATTAATAGTAAACCAGTTATTCAATATGATATTGAAAATAATTTTATTAATGAATTTCAATCGTTGAATGAAGTTTATAGAAAAACAGGTATTCCTGTTTCAAACATTAGCAACGCTTGTAATGGTAAACTAAAACAAGTAAATGGATATATTTGGAGGTTCAAAGGAGATGAAATTAAAGTAAATATAAATAAAAAAGTATGTAGTCAACAAAGGCGTGTTATGCAAATGGATATATATGAGAACGATATAATTATATATAATTCTATATTAGATGCCGCCGAAAAAACTGGCATCCCAAGAAAATCAATATCAAATTGTTGTTTCTTTAATATAAACAAAGAAAAGGATTATAGCTCATCATATAAATATAAATGGAAATTTATTGATAAAGTCTATTATATCTAATTAAAAAATAAATAATGAAATATGCCCTCATATAACCCAACTGCGCAAAATAATCAAAACCTAGGTTCTTCTAATGAGAATAAAGGTTTATATAACCGTTTACTTAGAGGTCTTTCCAATTTTGGAATGAGATATGATGATATGATCATTAGAAATACCGTTGGTATTGGAATGAATGAGGATCCATTAAGCCAGAAGAATAATAGTATGTACGACTTCTTCTCGCAACGAGCCGTAGCTAATGTCTTGAACAAAAAATCTATTCCTTATTTGGATAAATCGTATGCAGATAAAAGAAGAATATTAAGAGAATACTCCATTAAAGATGAAATAAGAGATTATATTGCAACAATTGCGGATGAATGTATTATTTTTAACGGAAATGACTTTTGTCAACCAAAACCTTTATCTAATAATTATTCTAATGATATTAAGGATAAGTATCAAGAATATTTTGAGAAATTATACAATAAATTCGGATTTTCGGATGGTATTACAGCTTGGAATATGATGAAAGATTTCTTAATAGATGGATTTTTAGCATTAGAAATTATATGGGATGATAAAAAACAAAATATAATATCATTTAATAGATTACGCCCGGATACATTAGTTCCTGCATATGAACCATCAATAGGTAATTTATGGATACAATTTCCAGAAGATCCACAATTAAGAAGAATATTTTTGGACTCTCAGTTAGTTTTCATATCATATTCTACACAAAACGATTTTAGTGAAACTTCATATATTGAAGGTTTAATCAAGCCATATAATCAGTTAAAAATATTGGAGCAAACAAGAATAATGTTTAACATTATTAACGCTACAGTATACCAGAAATTTACAATACCTACAAAGGGATTATCTAAACACAAAGCAGAAGAGCAAATTGGTCAATTAATTGCTAATTATTCAGAACATGTGGATTGGGATGATTCGTTGGGTACATTACATATAAATGGTAGTAAGCACTTACCGTTTAATAAACAAGTTTGGTTCCCAGAGGGAGATTTTGGTACTCCAAATATGGAATTAGTTTCCCCAACAGGAACAGATTTGAACGAAGAAACTACTTTGAAGTATTTCCTTAACGCCTTAAAAAGGGCATCACGTATACCACAGGGAAGATTTGATCATGAAGCAGGTGGTGGTAGTGTATTAACAATGGAATCAAATGATGTTAATAATGATGAACAAAAATTTGGTAATTTTATTGGTAGAATAAGAGCTAATTTCAGAGAAATCTTAACAAAACCTATGAAACTTCAAATGTGTATGGAATTTCCTGAATTGAAAGATGATGATATATTTATTAATCAGGTAGATATAGAATTTGCTAATAATCAAACAATCGAAGAATGGAAAAAAATTAGAACATATCAGAAGAAAATAGAGGCTGCTAATGCAATGCTATTATTTCTTAAAACTGATGGAACTCCTTATTTTCATCCAGAATTTTTAGTTAATACTGTATTGAAATTATCTCCATCTGAAATTGCCGAAAATAACAGCTATTGGTTAAAATCAAAAGAAGCAGGCGAAAAGGTTGTTAATGCGGCTGGAGAAAGTGTCGAGCCTGGTGGAATGGGTGGTGGTGAATCACAAGGCGGTGGTGCTGAAGGTCAAGGACAAGCACCGGCACAGGGACAAGCAGGAGCAGCTGGACAAGGACAAGCAGGAGCAGCTGGACAGGGACAAGCAGGAGCACCCGCAGCAGGGCAGGAACAAGGACCAACAAAGGAATTTGAATTCTAAATAAAAAAAAGAGAAACATTGTTTCTCTTTTTTTATTTCTTTTTCTTCTTAGGATTATCGACACCATATTTCTCTATTAAGGTATCTTTTATTTTCTCTCTTAGTTTAACATTCTGAATAGGATAATCTACTCCATAGTTTTCATTAAGAGATTTCTTTCTCTTATGCTCGGAACATTTCCTGCAATTATAGTCACCCCAATTCTTATTATCATATTTTAGATAATTTTTGTACATAACTTCTTTTTCTAAGCCACAATCATCACATTTGCATAAAATTTTGTAATGACTACCAGTAGATAACATACTCCATGGTATAGAGATAGTTTCTCCAATAGCTACATCAAATCCAGTTTCCTCGTAATAGGCGTAATTTGATTCATTTATTCTAACAACAACTTCTTTAGTGATTACCATATTCTTATATATCATTTATTATACCGTGTATTTTCCAAAAGTTTATTGGTTAACGATAAACAATACATCACTATAGGTAAATTAGGCTATATCTGAAGTTATATCTATACTGGTGTTCAATCGGGAACAACATAAACAATCCGTGGTTTATAGAATAGGCTTCATGATGTTGATATATATACTATAAAAATAAACAAAGCAAATGAAACCAATAATGATTATTGAGAATAACAGCACTCCACTGAGTTTGTTCGAAGAATTGGTTATTAAAGAAAAGAAAGTCGTTGTAATAGGCGGTATATTCACAGAATTCGATGTTAAAAATCGTAACGAAAGAGTATATACATCTGGCAAATTCCTTCCTTGTCTAGAAGAACTAAATGATAGAATAAGTAAAATGGGTGTTTATGGTGAATTTGACCATCCAGATGTTTTTGACACATCTTTAGCCAGAGCTTCGCATCTAGTTAAGGAAGCTGTTTACAACAAGGAATTCAACAGAGTTGAAGGTAAAATTCAATTGTTATCTACGCATTGGGGTAAGGAAGCAAGGGCATTACACGAAGATAATTGTCCTATATTCGTATCATCAAGAGCAGCAGGAGTTACCGAAAATGACGGTACTGTTACTCTAAAAAAATTATTCACTTATGACATTGTAGCTGATCCAGGATTTTCCTCAGCAAGAATGGGATGTATAAATGAATCATTAGGTTACAAATCTAATGACAACACTAACTTTAGGATATACGAAATGTCCGATGAGTCAAAAATTAACGAACTTTTCAACATGAACAAGAACGATTTCGTTACCAAAGAGCAGATGACTGATTACTCTAACTATCTAGTTAAAGAATTAGGAAAAACTAATAAATCTTTAACAGAAGCTCTTAAGAAAGGTAACATGGACCCTAAGAAATTAGAAAACCTTCTAGAGTATTATGAAGCATTAAACAACACTAACGCTCAAATGGTTAAATATTTAGATTATTTGGCTGAAACAGTTCAGGTAGTTGTAAATGACAACAAAAATTTAAGAGAAGTATCAGAAAAATTGATCGCTCACAATGACTACCTTGCGGAAAATCTTGAGAAGGCTATCAACTACACTGAATATCTTGCTGGAAGTGTTGATAAAACTATCGAATACACTGAATATATTGCAGAAAGCTTGGATAAAACTATTGCTTATGGTGAATATATCGCAGAACAATTAGATAAGAATATTGCTTATTCAGAATACATTGCTGAAAATCTAGATGCAACTATTGCTTATGGTGAATATATCGCAGAAAGCGTTGATAACACAATCGCTTATTCCGAGTATCTTGCTGAACATGTTGAAGGTAATATCGCTTATTCAGAGTACATTGCTGAACATTTGGATGAAAACATCGCTTATTCAGAATACATTGCAGAAAATCTAGATAAAAACATCGCCTATTCAGGTTTAATCTCTGAGAAATTAAATGGCAATAAGGTTAATGAAGAAGTTGCATCAGCAATACCAACACTTGAAGAGTGGGGATTCACTACCGAAGATGAAGTAGCTGAGGAAGAAGTTCCAGTAGCTGAAACTCCTGCTGACGAGACAACTCCAGTAGCGGAAACAGAAGAAACAACAGAAATACCAGTTGAAACTGAAATAGCTTCAATTGAAGATATTGCTGCCGAAGTTGATAACACACTTGATGCAATCACAGACATTCTTGATGCAGAAGTACCAGTTGAAGTTCCGGAATTTGTAGATACTGTTGATGCTGCAATCGAAGCACCAGTTGAAACACCTGAATTTGTAGCTCCTACACTTGAAGCACCAGCTTTTGTTGGTGAATCTGAAACAGAATTGACTGCAAGCATTAATTTATTAATTGCTGAGGCAACTAAGCGTAAGATAGTAGAAACTAGTGACCTTCACTTCTTGAAATTCTTAAACAAATCTCAGGTTGATAGTTATTATTCATTAACTAACGAAGAGCAAGAATTGGTTAAAATCCATATTAGTGAAAGAAGTTACTTCAATGCTAACGATGTATTAAGATTAATCCAAGAATCATTAGCTGTTAAGAACGAAAGTTTGGAAAACAGAGTGGTTAGATTAATGCCTGATAGCGTTAAAGCAGCATGGGAGAACATGAACGAATCAGCTAAAAAATCTATATTGTCTCAAGCAAGATTAGGTTATGATTTAACTAATGAAGGTTCTATTGAGCATTTCTGGTATACTAGAAACTTAAACAAAGTAGAAACTAAGAAATTAGTATCTCACGATTCTTTAATCCAAGAGGATAAGCTTTCTCAGAACGAGATTGACCTAATCATGGAAAGAATTAAAGGCTTAAAATAATTAAATTTTATTTTAATTAAAAAAGGACTCATATGAGTCCTTTTTTAATTAAAATAAATTAATAAACAATCCTCCTTGATTTAATAAGCATTATTAATTATAATACATATAGTAACAAATATGTAAGAGCAACACGGAACAATAAACAATCCGGAGGGCAAAAAGAAGAACGAAGTTATTTAATACATATAGTATAAAAAAAAAACGAAAAAAATTATGTCACACATTAGAATAGACAAAACAAAGGCGTTAAACAAATGGAGTCCAGTATTGGAAAATATGGGTATCCTAGACGCAGACAGACTTGATTGGATGTCAGAATATGCTGAGTTTCACTCAATAAATGAAAATGCTTACGCAAACGTATCTAATACCGCAGGTTTAGGTAACATCGTAGCTCCTTCACCATCAATCATCCCTGGTACTACAATCGGTACAAACTGGTCAAATACAGGTGTTGGTGGTTCTGGTGACTTAGGTCAAAACCTTTTACCAGTATCAATGAAAATTGCTGCTCAGACTATCGGTTTGGATTTAGTTGCTGTTAAGCCTTCTCCAGGTCCTAAGATGGACTTACTTTACATCGACTTCCAGTATGATGATTCTAACTTAGGTTCAACAGATGAAAGACCACAGATATTCAAGTTGGATTTCAGTGCAGGTTCTGCAGCTACTTACAGTCAGTTCACTACTGTTATTAATGCAGTATTGGCTACTTATTCAATCAACCTTACATCAGGTGGTTTAACTAAGAACGATGGTACTAACGCAAGAGTATTCACTACTATTAACGGTACATCATCTACAACAGTAAGTGCGCTTATGGCAGCACCTTATGCTACAGTAATCGGTGTAGCAGCTAACGCAGCTAACTCAGTTGGTGCTTACAAGTCAGTTGCATCTACAGTAGATCCACTTACAGCAGGTACATCATTAGGAAACATAGTTGAGTTCTTAGGTTATTCAAGAATCGATGGTTACCCAATGTTTAGAGCTTTCAGACAAGCTAACACAGCACAGACTAACTCATATCCTTACATTAACAATGCAACAGGAGCAGGTTCAGTATGGAGCTTTGACCAGACAAGAAATACATTCACATCAGTAGCTTCAATGGCTTCTCAGATAATCAGAGTTTTCGGACAAGATTTAGCTGGACAGTTCACAATATCATTGATTTCTGCTTTAGAAGATCACATCCCAGGATTTGTATCTAACTTCAGTGGTGGTGGTAAATATCCAATGGATAGAGCACAAGAAGAGAATGTTTACTCTGGACAAATCGGACCAAAGATTTCTTCTAAATCAATCGCAGTAGGTACAATCGAAGTATCTTCAGCTCTTAGAAGGACTGAAATTGAAGACATCAAGGCTAACACAGGTATGGACATCGTTCAGAAAATGGAAAGTATCCTTGTAAATGAATTGTCTCAAACAATTTCTAAACAAATCGTTTCAAAGATTTTTGAAATGGGTGGTATTAACAGAAACTCTGCACCTGCTTACGCTGGTACATTGACAAATATCGCTAACCAAACTATCTTCGACTTAGATACAGCTTACGTTGGTTCAGGTCCAGGTGGTGAAACTACACACGCAGTACAGAGAAAGTTGATCACTAAAATGGTTCACGCATCAAACTACCTTGCAACAGAAGGACGTGTTGGTCCAGCGCAGTTTGCTGTAACTAACGGAGCACTTGCTGCATCATTGATGGACATAGCTGGTTACACAATTAACCCTCTTAAATCTAAAATGAACAGTTCAGGACAGCTTTATCCAGTAGGACAAATTGGTGATATTCAGATATATGTTGACCCATATATGAAGTATAACGATAACAGAATAGTTATTGGTAGAAAGAATAACCCAGACCAGCCAGGTATCATTTTCGTACCTTACTTAATGGCTCAGTCAATAAGCATCATTTCAGAAGCTACATTCGCACCACGTATGTTGTTAAGAAGTAGATATGCAGTTGCCGAGGTGGGTTGGTATCCGCAGAAACAGTATATGACAATAGTTGTCAACGATGCTGCACAATATCTTAACTAATAAAAAGTTAAATATAATTAAAAAAGTTCTCCTTGTGGGAACTTTTTTAATTATATCTATATCATGAATATGAAGGAATATTACGTTTATGCTATATTAGATCCAAGAAACAAAAAGGAAATTATATTCAAGAATTACAAATTTGAGTTTGTTCCTTTTTATATTGGATATGGTAAAAATAACCGAATAAATGAACATCTAAATCATAAAAGAGAATTAACCAGAAAATGTCATAAATCTAGTATGATTATATCTTTACTTAATATCGGATTAACACCAATATTATTTAAGATTGAGGAAAATCTATCGTTTGAAGAAGCTAATAATTTGGAAATTGAATTAATTAATATAATTGGTAGATTAGATAAAAATACAGGTATATTAACTAACCACACAGATGGTGGAATGGGAACAAAAAATAAAATTTTATCACAAGAATCCAAAGATAAAATGTCAGCTTCGCATATTGGTATTCTACATACAGATGAATCAAAATTAAAAATGAGATTAAATAGATTAGGAACAAAAATGTCTGATAAAACAAAAGACAAATTATCTATAAGTAAATCAGGGAAAAGAAACGCTTTTTATGGTAAACATCATAATTTAGACACCTTATCCACTTGTAAGAAAGTTTATCAATTGGATAGAATTACGGGTGAGATTATTAAGCAGTATCCGTCTGTTATGGAAGCAGAAAGGGTGAATAATTTTAAGCATATACATGATGTGTGTAATGGTAAAAGAAAATCATCAGGTGGATTTAACTGGAAATATGTTAATTAACCTTATCTCTCCAGCGTATCATGCTAAATTGGCTTATTTGCCTTGGAAAATTACACCAACCATCTACTTTATTATGTGAAGCCATTTTCTTAAAAAAAGCAAATGCTAATGGATCATGGTTGTCGTTTTCCATTTCACCAATAATACGTGCTTGTTGTTCATCTATATCTTCGTCCACATATGTATAGATAACTTTTAATCTACCATTTGATTCTTCGTAGTTTATATCAGTTATTTTCCTTCTAGGAACTATACGTTTACTAGTAACTATATCATCAATTTCATATATAGGTTTTTCTCTACTAACTTCCTCATTAAATACCACATATTCTTTTAAGTATACCATAATACAAGTATATATAAAATTAAAATTAATTTTATATATACTTTAATGAAATACCTAAAAAGATTTAATGAAGATATTGAAAGTATTTATCCTTATTTTAAGGCAGATACATTAAAGACATTAAATACCTTCAAAAAAAGGGAAAAATATTGTAATGATACGTTGAAAAGAATAAGTTCTGGATCTTCCAGAGCAGTTTATCAATTAAATGATACAATGGTTCTTAAATTGGCTAAAAATACTAAAGGGTTGGAACAAAATTGTAATGAACAAGAAGAATGGTTACAAAAACAATATGGAGCTATTTTAACTAAATTTTACTATAAATATTATGATGAAACATTAGATGATTATATATGGATAATTTCCGAATATGCCAAAGGAATAACTAAACAAAGATTTCAGGAAATTATTGGAGTACCTTTTGATGATTATGTTCATTATATAAGTGAAAGATACTATGGTAACAGAGGCAACAGTGCCCTTGCTAAGACACATAAAAATTATTTATCACCAGAAATTATTAAATCAATAGAGGCAGAATACGATAGAGACAATTTTATTGAAACTGTATGTGGTATTATCGCAGATAATGATTTACATGTTGGTGATTTATCCAGAATTGGTAGTTATGGTGAAGTTATAAGAGAGGGTTATCCCACTGTAGTTATTAGAGATTATGGTGCAACTGATGGTTATTTTGAAAAATAATTTAATATATAATAAAAACAAATTAAGATGGCTGTACCGTATTTACATATAAACTCAATGTCCTATACTTCTAGTGTAGTAACTATAAATTTAGACTATTCTTATTTAAGAGGTGGTGGATCATTCAGTATAGATGGATTTTCACAATCATTGTATTATTCTGCAACTAATTCATATGGTTCCAGAATTACTACTACATATTCTATTGGATTATCAGCATCTACTACATATAATTTAGTATTTTCTTTTATAAAAGGACCTATGATAAATTATCCGTTAAATCAGCCTAGTATTACTGGTGTAACACAAGGATCATATGCAGTTGGTGGATATGCTTATAATATCGGATTTCAACCAGTATCACCGGTTGTTATAGTTTATGAAACAAATAGACAATTATTAAAATATACTTTTACAACTACCTCTTAAATTAAAAATAAACGAAGGTTTAATAAAAACCAATATTAAAACTTAATATATAAATTATAAAATTAAAAAATAAATATGTCAAGACCTTATATCAATATCAATTCTGCTAGTTATGCATGCCCAACTTTAAGCCTAAATATGACTTTCTATAAGTTAAGAGGTGGTGGAACAATGTCCATAACAGGATTTTCCAATTCTATTTCTTTTTATGAGAATCACAGCAATTCGGATGGTGTTGTAGGTTTGTCTTATGAAATAAATACAGTTACTACTGGTTCATTAGGAACTTCATCGACTACTACATTCACACAACCAACATTGGTAGTTACGTATGGTGGTACAGTTTCGACAACAACTAACGTAGCTTATCAGCTACAAGGACAGTATATAACTGCTGTATCTGGAGTTACTGCTGTTGGTCCAACATTGTCTGTTTATCTTTCATCTTTGGTATCTGCTTTCTCATTCACAGGTAGTAATTTAGGATTCTCTGCTGTTGCTAATGCAACTAAAATAACATTTACTGCTCCTACCAATACAGGTAACCAATACAATGGATACACAGTAAGTGGTCCAATAGCAATTGGTGCTTCATCATTCACATATTCAACAGGTAATTTGTTCGCTGGTGGTGCAAATACATATGCTTTGGTATTAACTTATCCTAAATTAGGTGGATATGATACATTATCATTCACTGTATAATAACTAATATAAAATTAAAAAACCTTCTCTGATAAGAGAAGGTTTTTTAAGTAAATATATTTAATATATAATAAAAATCGTTAAAACACATGAAATATATAAAAATATTTGAAAATGCGCCTGTTATAGGTAATAGTATGGTTCAATTTACTTCTAAAAACGAAAAATTAGATCAGGTTAGAAATGAAATTAATGCTATGCTATCTAGTATGTCTGATAAACAAATTGGTTATAACTACGCTACGGGTAGCAAAGGAATATATTTTACTAATGCTGCGGGTGAATTAGTAGACGAAAGTGGATATGGTTGTACTACATATAGTGAATTATTATCAAATCTAGAGTCTATATTATATACTATTAAGAATATTAATAATCCAATGGGAACAACAGAAGCTCCAATAGAAGTTTTGCCTGCTGAACAGCCTACTAATGATATAGTACCTGCTCCACAACCTCCTCAACCACAGATTCCAGAGGCAGTACCTACTGCAGGACCGGTTGCACAGGGACCGAGATTGCCTCAAGCACAAGAAGAACTTTCTGTTTCTAGTTTTGAAAGTTTCAGGAAATCACTCTAAGATTTTATCTATCCTTATTTGACGAAGCCAAGGTTTGGCGGACTTTAGTAAGAAATCATATACTCTATGTTGAGAATTATTATGTGTATTTGATCTAGATGTGATAAATACTGGCTGTATATCGGTATTAAATAAATACGAATAATCTATATCAGTTACAAAAGCTCCTTTATTTACTCTATTCATGTATATTTTTTCATGGGTAGAGTAACTTATATAACCCCATTTAGGTTTTACTTTCTCTTTCTTGATTTCTTTAACCCAATTAAGTGAATAATCACCTGTTATGCCAGATACAGTATAATTTATCTTCAATATCATTTTATAACTTGGTTTTTAATAGAAGTATAACTACCATTTCGGTAGAATACTTCCTTTTTGTTATATACAAAATTATCTTGTGTTAAATCCGTCTTTATAGGTACGGCTTTACTGAAATCTACGACACTATGTTTAGATAAATCTTTCCGTGGTTCACTACTTAGTATCTTATGTTTCTTAATTAGCCCATAAACGTATTCTGAGTGCCCTAAATTCAATTCATTTACATATCCAATAGTCATATGAAACCCAAAATAGGGTTCTTTGGTAAGTCCCAAACTCTGTCTAATCAACTCTGCTTCAGGACAATGCACTCTTAACCACCAGTGTTTAGTATTTGTTCTTGGTTCTAATTCGTAATAGAAAATTATTTCTTTATTTTCGAATAATTTAGAAGCTTCCTCAAACATTTCAGTATTAACTCTATCTGATATTATTGTAATATGCGCGCCTCTTAATACATTTTTAACAAAATTAAGTCCAAATCTATTTGTTAGAAACCAGGCATAGTATTCATCAAGATCACATTTTAATGTAATCATTGCAACTTTTTTCCAATCTTGGACTTCGTGTTTTTTAGTTTTATTTTCAGGCTGAAATTTAAGTCTGCCTTTCATTTTTATAACCATTTCAGATTGTTCGTTTGTTTAATAAGAGTTACAAAGATACGACTTTTTATTGAAAATAAGAAATAATATTTTTAATAATTTATTTTAATATATATTCTTACAAAAAAAATAAGAAATATGGAAAATTTAATTAAAAACACGAATAATTTAGCAAAGGAAGATATTGCTGCTTTAAGAGAAAAATTTATTACAGAATATTCACGTAATAAAGGATGGAATTGTACAAAATTAACACCTAACCAAATGATTGAAATTGTAGAACAATCAGGTTATAGGAGTCCGGGAATCATATTGGGATAATAACTTGAAACTTTTGTATTTTTATTTGTATAAAAATAAAAATCGAATGGATTTACAAAATATTCCTAAAATAACATATGTTATTGCATACAAACACAAACCAGATAGACTAGCTAATTTAAGAAGAGTACTAGAATGGTTAGCCCCCTTTCAGGGCTTGGAAATTGTTCTTGTTGAGCAAGATTCCGTATCAAAAATATCAGAATTGAATTTAAGATTAAAGCACATCTTTATTAAGAGCGATATGCCTTTTAATAAAGCATGGGCTTTTAATGTTGCTACTAAATACATAACAACACCAGTAATTATATTTGGCGATTCGGATTTAATAATGAATCCAAATGATTTTATACGTTGTGTGCAATTATTAGACAATTATGATGTTGTTAATCCTTATAATTCAGTTATAGATTTAACTGCTCAAGAATCACAGATGGATATTAATTCTATTCTTAATATCAATAGAATTGGTCGTGGAGATGCAGCAGATGATATTCAAAAAGTACCATTGTGTGGTGGTATAATTATGTTTAAGAAAGAAGCTTTAATTAAAATTGGTGGATGGAATGAAGACTTTATAGGATGGGGAGCGGAAGATGATATGCAATCACTAAAAGTAAAAATGTTACTAACTTATACTACAATTCCAAGTAAATGTTATCATTTATATCATGAAAAGGCACAACTTGATATGAAATTGTATAAAAGGAATTTAGACATTTTTAATCATTTTAAGAATGTGAATAGTGATCAAATGCAAAATCACATAAACATGTCACTGCCTAAAATTGGCGCCATAAATAAATACACAGTATAATAAAAAAAAGGAAGCAAATTTGCTTCCTTTTTTTTTTTATTAAAAATCGTTAAATCTTTTTAAGTATTTTAGGCTTTCCGCCAATGATTTTTCTTGATCTAATTTAGCATTAGAAGGATCTGATTTAGTTCCTTTCTTTTGATTCATATTATCCGCTAAATCACTTTCGGGTTCTAATTTCTTATTAGTTCCTTTTAATTTAGTAGTAGTAGACATATCATTTGATAAAGATTTCTCTCCGTCCATTTTCTTTTTAGCTGATCCTTTAGTATTCTTAACAGGCATATCAGCTAAAAAATCTTCGCCGTCTAATTTCTTATTAGATGGGTCAGTATTTGCTTTTTTGAACTTTGGATCTTCTGATAATGAATTTTCAGCATCCAGAGCTTTACTTTTTTTTGGTTGAATTATTTCCTGTTTCTTTAATTTAGAAAGATTCTGTTGCTTATTTAATGGTAAATGTTTCATATAATTTATATATTAATAAAAAAATCCATGTTTTGTACTACACCTATTTTTAATATATACATAAATCTTAATTATACACTGTGGCTGATAAAAAATACAAAATATATCAAATTGTTCCCGAAATAATTCCTAGAATGGTACAAACTGTTGCAGGTTCTCTTTATGACGGAAATGGTAATCTATTAAGTGTTATAGGAACTGGTGGTGGCACTGGAAGTGGTGGTGCTGCTTCCGGACCTCAAGGTTCTCAAGGCTCTCCTGGCTCGCCAGGATC
>Ga0209777_10001872_pt1 | contig 29012 bp, 25 predicted proteins | sample FrelakmetHBP12HB_FD_187147 | JGI IMG/M metagenome (GOLD analysis project Ga0209777, IMG submission 187147) | Freshwater lake sediment microbial communities from the University of Notre Dame, USA, for methane emissions studies -HBP12 HB (SPAdes)... | ecosystem: Environmental > Aquatic >...
CACGCTTCCTTTCACCAGGATGTGACCGGCAACCTGGACGGAAAACCTTTTGAGCGCCATACCCACATTGAATTGACACGCGCCTCCGGGCAATCTGATTTCATCCGCGAGTTGCAGGGCACAGATGAGCAAACTTCCTATTTCCGCGCGATCGCAACGGGCAAGGCTGTGTATCGCTGGAATACACTCGAAGAAACCTGCCAGGGAGAGGCTGGGGATCTACTGTCGGGAGAGACCCTGGAACCGGCTGAACTGCTGCCTCTCATCCTTCAAACCAGTAAGGTGGGCAATGAGACGGTTAACCAGATCCCGGCAATTCATTATCATTTTGACCAAAATGCTTTGCCCATGACCGAACCGAAGCCGTCCATCAGTGGCGAGATTTGGCTGGCTGAACAGGGCGGCTACCTGGTGAAGTACACACTGAATGCTGCGATGCCATCGAAAACAACCGGGGTTGGCCTGGAAGTTGCACAGAGCTGGACATACGAGCTGAGTCAGGTAAACTCGGTTGAGTCGGTTACTTTGCCCACAGGTTGCATGGTCGTTCCGGTGGATATCCCTGCCATGCCAGACGCGACAAATGTAAGCCGGAGAAGCGGATTAATGGAATACGAGACCGCTTCCGGTGCCTCCCAGGTGGTTGATTTCTATTTTCATAACCTTGGTCCTTTGGGATGGACGGCGAAACAAGAAGAGCCCACCGGAGAGTTGAAGATACCACTTGGTCTATCGTTTTTTAGTGGAGATCAGTTACTTTCCTTGGATGTTGACAAGGCGGAGGCAGGAGGCTTGGATGTAACTCTCATGATTTACAATCCAAATGAACAGGCAGCAGCCATAACACCCCCTCCAGAAGCTACCAGCACCCCGTCCGGGCCACAACCGACCATTGATGCCTCCCAGAGTGGGCTCCCGGAGGATGTTCCGCTATATCCGGGCTCGACCAACCTGCAGAAGATCCCGGGCGTACAGGGATTTGCCTTCGATGCACCCGATCTGCCCGACCAGGTAGCTGCTTTCTATCGCCAGGAAATGGTTGCCGCCGGTTGGAATTTGATCAACGAGACCAAGAGCGGGACAACAATTATTCAAATGTGGCAGAAGGTAAGCCGCATGGTTAGTATAAATATCAGTACTGAGAATGGAAAGACGAATGTTATGATCGTAACAATCACACAATAATTAATAATCCCCCTTCAAGGTATAACGCCATTCGAGGGGAAGGGATTATCCGGGCGGGAGCGTAATACCGCACGTGCGTGGAAACAAAAGTGGGAAGGTACATCTAAATAAAATGACGGTCATATCAGGTTTGTTCGTAATTATTGATTACGCACAAAGGTGTGAGGATGGCAATAGAGGGGTGGGCCGAGCGGAAGTGGGGCAGGGTGAGGGTGGCGGTAAAAACCGCCCCCGCAGAAAGCGGGGGTGACATGATCTGCGGTAAAAACCTGAGCGGGGTCATATCCCCTTCGGGGATATTACGCGAAGGCTCTCACTCAACAGAGTGCTATGTATTTACCATAAATGATGCACATTGGGACGAATGTGCTGATCATATATTGTGTGGATCTTCTCCATGGTTGAGTTCGAAAGGGGAGGCAGGTCGGCAGCCCGAATGGTCTCTTCGGCCTGGGCGGGGCGCTTGGCCCCGGGCACTGCACACGTCACTGCGTCAAACATCAGGATCCAGCGCAGGGCCAACTGAGCCATGGTCATTCCGGGAGGCACCAGCGGACGCAGTTCCTCCACGGCTTCCAGACCTTTTTCAAAATCCACGCCTGAGAACGTCTCCCCTTTGTCAAACGCCGCACCCCCGCGGTTGAATGAGCGGTGATCGTCTTGCGAGAACATGGTGGTTCGTGTCATTTTGCCGGTCAGCAGGCCGGAGGCCATGGGCACCCGTGCGATGATCCCTACCTGCCGGCGCTTTGCTTCGGGAAAGAAATCTTCTATCGGACGCTGCCGGAACAGGTTGAAGACCATCATTACCGACTGCACGCCGGGAAATTGGACGGCTGCCCTGGCTTCGTCGATGCGCTCGACGCTGACCCCGTAGTAGCGGATTTTGCCCTGATTAACCAACTCGTCCAGGATGGCGAATACCTCCGGGTTGTAGACTTGGATGGGCGGGCAGTGGAGTTGCATCAGGTCGATTGTGTCGGTTCCGAGGTTGCGCAGGCTGTTCTCGACAAATGCGGACAGATTGCGGCGGTTGTAACCGCGCGGGTCCGGGTTGACGCCCATGCCCATTTTGGTGGCAATGTAAAACGGCTCATGCCGCTGCCGCCGCAGTTGGCCCAGCAAGGGTTCGCTGCCATAAGCATCAGCAGTGTCGAAGAAATTAACGCCCATGTCAAGGGCGCGATTGAGAGCGGCAAGGCTCTCGCGCTTGTCAACCGTTCCCCACAGGCTGCCCATGGCCCAGGTGCCTAGACTGATGGCCGAAATTTTCCATCCCGTGTGTCCAAGTTCGCGGTATTCCATTTTGTCTCTCTTTTGTCATTGTCGGACAAATGCGGTCCATATGCTTGACATGCTTATTTTCTCACCCGGTCCGGGTCATTCGTGATAGGCCTGGATCGTTTCTGGCGTAAACTTGTTCAATCGAGTGGCATGCGCTTTGGAGCGCAAGAGCGAGGGAACTGATAACAGTGCCTGGGATTCGTTCTCTGCCTCGACGATCGCCCAGCTGGAATGCACGCCAGCTTCACAGCCCCAATCGAAATTGATGATGTGCCCGTGGATGATGAATTGCTCCACGGCGTGGTGACAATCCTTTTCGGTGTGTGTGGATTCAACCAGGTAACGGTTCATGATTTCACCTCCAAGTCTGTCTTCCTGCAACGCCTTTGAAGGGTGCGCCGTAGGAAGATGAAATTTTGATCGCAAGCTACTTCTGCGGCTCTTTTAATTCCACCACCAGGGCATGGCCTTCGGTTTTTCCGATGTTCTCCGCCGCGTGCGGTCCGGCACCCATCCAGAATGCCTGCCCCGCTTTGAGCTGAACCTCCTGGCTGCTGCCATCGGGGAGCTTGAGGTTCAAGGTGTAATCAGACAGGACGTAGATGACGTGGTCGGGATGTCCGTGCATCATAGCCTTCTGACCGGGTTTGAACCTGACATCAAAAACTCGGACACGATCATTTTCCATTACCATCTTGTAAACGTCCCCGGCAACCTTTGTCGGGTCTGGCCATGTGGTTTGTTTCATTTCGATTAACATGAGTTTTTCTCCTTTGCGTATTGGATAGGGCAGAGAAATAAGTTGCAGCACGATATGTTGATGCTCTTACTTTCTCTTTTAATCCAATTATACACTAATTAGATAAATTTTGTCAAATATTAATATCATCCTTATCTCTACCGCTCGCGCAATTCAAATGGAACGTTAAACCTCCGAAAATTAGAAATCCCCCGTCCGGATTCGGAGAGGGAAGATTTGATCTGTCGGGACTGGCGGCTGGTCCTCGTTTACTTTGCCAGGCCGATAACTTTTCTCGAGCCATATTCTCACGCCGAATTTCATAACCTGTGCACCTTAGGCTTTTTAAGTTGCCTATTGAGGTGCGTAATGATAGAATGGTTAGTCGTTGTACTTCCAATCGTAAAGTAAAGGATTAATTCAAATGTCGCTACCCATCCCAGAAAAATTTCATGATCTCTTCAGCCGGCCACTTCTGTGTGCCTTAACCACGATCAACCCGGACGGACAACCGCACAGCGTGCCGGTTTGGTGCGATTTTGACGGAGAGCATGTTCGGGTCAATCTGCCTGCGGCGACGAAGAAAGCCCGGAATTTGCAGGTCAATCCGAAACTGTCGTTGCTTGTGATCGATCCTCAAAATGCGGGGCATTGGATTGAGATCCAGGGACATGTTGGCGAGATGAATGACGAGGCACATGGTGCACGGGACCACATTAATAAGCTGTCAGAAAAATATACGGGCAATCCCGTTTACCAGCCATATGGTGCCAGCGGCATTGGCCGCCAGATGTACGTGATAGAAGCGGTGAAGATCAACGGCAATTAGGCAGTACGTCAACCCCTTTTGGAAGATACCGAAGACCGGGTTCCACTCCAGGCCTCCAGGATTTGGTCATCCAGAGCCAGTTACATCCTCCGCGTCCACGCAAAAGCCTTTTGCGCAGAAGGTGGCTGGGTGTGCGCTTGGCGACAATCCTTGTTTGCCCGCTCACCATCGTCCAGACGGGCACCGGCTATGCTACAAGCACTGCATTATCGAATGAGATTGACACACCGAAAAAAGGAGGTCCAATATGCGACTGCAAAATAAAGTTACTCTTATCACTGGCGGAGCTGCCGGGATTGGAAAGGCTACAGCGCTGCGCTTCGCTGAAGAAGGCGCCAAAGTTGTCATCTGCGATGTAAACCAGGAAACGGGCGAAGCGCTTCTCAAGGAAATCGGGCCTACCGCGCGTTTTGACAAGGTCAACGTGGCCGACAGGAAAGAGGTCCAAGCCTGGATCGACTCCGTTATCGGCCAGTATGGCCGCATTGACGTGCTGGTCAATAATGCCGGCATCACCCGCGATGCCCAGTTTGTCAAGATGAAAGACGGCGAACTGGTCAAGCAGATGGAAGAGAATGCCTTTGACCAGGTGATTTCGGTCAACCTGAAAGGTGTCTTTAATTGCACGCAGGCTGTAACCCCCTGCATGATCAAACAGGGAGGCGGCGTGATCGTGAATGCCTCATCAGTGGCGGGTCTGTATGGCAATTTTGGCCAGACCAACTACGTGGCAACCAAATCTGGAGTCATTGGCATGACCAAAGTCTGGGCGCGCGAGCTGGGGAAGTATGGCATCCGGGTCAATGCAGTTGCCCCGGGTCTAATCATGACTGAAATGTTGCAGAAAATGCCCGAGAATGTGTTGGCCGAGATGAAATCGCACACCCCTCTTGGCCGCCTGGGCGACCCGCGCGACATTGCCAACGCTTACCTGTGGCTGGCAAGCGACGAGGCTTCTTTCGTTCACGGCGCCATCATCAGCGTTGATGGCGGACTTGTCATCGGCACGTAGGATTTTAGATTTGTTGCAAGCGCACCTTAAAGCCGGCCATATTTTTCGGTGAGAAGTTTTTTGTCAATTTTCGCTGCGGCAGTCTTGGGCAGGGAATCGACAAACACAACCGATTTCGGGATCTTGAATTTCGCCAGGCGCGTCTGGCAGAATGCGATCAATTCATCAGCCGTCAGTGCCGTGCCAGGTTTGAGAACGACGAGAGCACGTCCGACCTCGCCCCATTTTTCATCAGGCACACTGATTACTGCTGCTTCGGCGACTGCAGGTTGCGCGTGCAGAACGCTTTCGATTTCGGAGGGGTAGACGTTTTCACCACCTGACTTGAACATATCCTTGGAGCGGCCGACGATGTAATAACATCCGTCAGCATCGCGCCGCGCCAAATCTCCTGTGTGCATCCAGCCGTCGACAATCGCATGGGCGGTCTCTTCCGGCTTGCCCCAGTATCCAGCACAAACATGCGGGCCGCGCACGATCAATTCACCGACCTCGTCCGTACCGCACTCGCCGCCTTTGCCATTGATGATCTTTACATCGATGTGGATCAATGGATAGCCGACCGAGCCGGGTTTTTCCAATCTCTTTTCGGGGGGCAGCCAAAATGTGTTCGGTCCTGCTTCAGTCAGGCCATAACCCGTGAACAAACGAATGCCGCGTTCGGCAAACCGTTGGACGATGGGTAATGGGCAGGACGCGCCGCCACTTCCACAAATCTTCAGCGAGGTGAAATCGGCTTGCGCCCAACGCGCATGCTGCTGCATCATAATGTACATGGTAGGCACACCGACCAGCAGGGTCACGTGCTCATCGCGAATCAGATCAAAAACCTGATCCACATCGAATGTGCGACAAACGATCGAAGTACCGCCAATGTGAACGAGCGGCGCGGTAAAGACGTTGAATCCGCCTGTGTGGAATAGCGGCGTATTCAGGATCGTGATGTCATCGGGTCCCAGTCCCCAGCTCATCACTGTGTTGACGGAATTGGCTGTGATGGAGCGATGGGTTAAGATCGCACCCTTGGGCAGACCCGTTGTGCCGCCCGTGTAGCAGATCGCCCACGCATCATTCCAATCGAGTTTCTCTTCAGGTGGTTCGGCCTCGCTGTAACGCTCGCGCTCGGAGAAGAGAATATCGCCTGGTTGGAGCAATTGGTCAAATGAGACCCAGGACTTGATACTGGGTGCAGCTGCGCGCACCGCATCGGTTTGCGCGGCGAATTCTTTGCTGTAGACAAACACGGTTGGCGTCGCATCGTTGAGCAGCCCACTTAATTCGTGCGGGGTGAGTCGCCAATTGAGTAGTTGAATCACCGCGCCAATCTTTCCGCACGCGAACCAGAGGTCGAGGTATTCTACGCAGTTCATGGCGAGGATCGCAACGCGGTCGCCTTTCTGCACACCCAACGCTTCGCGCAAGAAATTTGCCGTGCGATTGACATTGCGATTCCATTCGCGATAGGTGATACGCCGCTTGTCATGCAGTGTATCAATGAGTGCCACTTTTTCCGGCGTGAGCATCTCGCGCCGTGTGAGCCAGTTATTGAGATACATATTTTCTCCTTTGAACCATCCTCAGCCCCAGTTCACGACTGAGGCTGACCACGCGTACCCAATGCCCGCCGCCACCAGCACCATCACCATTCCATCGCGCAGGCGTCCTGTCTCCAATCCTTTTTTGATCGAGAGCGCCTGGTCCTGTTGGCCGATATGCCCGTAATCGCCGAGATAGTACGACTGGTCTTCGCTTAATCCCAGTTCGCGCAAAACGAATTGATGCGCCGAGGGTTTCATGTGCAGAATGTTTAGATAGCCGATGTCGCCGCGCGTCAATCCACTTTGTGCCAGGGCTTTGTCAATCACCGCGAGAAAGTTTTGTATTGAAATTTGATCGAGCCGCTCTTTCATTCCGTCGGGATCTGGCACGTCAATCTTATTGCGTCGTGCGGCAATCGCTTCGGCAGTGATTGGTTCGATCGTTCCGCCGGCAGGGATGATCACATCGAGCGAGAACGAACCATCCACCATCACTGCCGATCCGAGCAGATGGTTGCGCGGGTAATTCTTCTGCAACAAGATGGCGCCGCCGCCCGCACTTAATCCAAACGCAAAGCGCGAACGTGGATTGGTGTAATCAATGAAATCGCTGTTGCGATAGCCGCCCGCGACGAGAACTGTGTTGATGTCGGGATCGCTCAACATCATTGCCTTCGCCATCTTGAGCGTTGCCATCGTCGTTGCACAGCGCATCTGCACATCGATCGCCCAGGCGCGCCGTGCACCCAGGTCGTACGCCAGTTTGATCCCGGCTGTCCACAGTGGATACTCTTTCCATTCTTCGGTCGTGCACAAAACCAGGTCAACATCGGCGGGTTGAATGGACGTTAGCGCGAATGCATCCTGCGCGGCCCACAAGCCCATGGCGTTGGTGTGATCGTTTGGCCCAGGAACCGGCTTGCGCCGGATGCCCATCTTGTTCGCGACGACATCTTCGGGAATACCCGACAGTTGTGCAATGTCGGCAGCTGTGATGAATGTCTGCGGAATGTACACACCCGCCGAAACGATGCCGACCGTGGGATTACTCTCCGGCATTTCCTACCTTCGTCACCCTTTCAAGAATTGCGTGACCGTTGCGTTGAACTGCTCCGCGCATTGAATCGGGGCGGCGTGACCGGCTTCGGGAATGATGACAAGCGCCGCCTGCGGCAATTTGCTCTTGAGCAGGTGCGCGTTCTTGACCGGAACGACGCGATCTTTTTCGCCATGAATGATCAGCACCGGCGCTTTGATCTGCCCAATGCGGTCCTCGGCATCGAAGGTTTTGACCGCTGCATTTTGCCGCTTGTACGCATCGGGCGGCTGAGGATGTGCGACGCGCCAATCCACATATTGCTTGACCAGGTCGCCATGTTGCGCGCACCATGCCTGGCTGGTGAACAGCGTGAACGACCGGCGAATGTCTTCCGCCGGATCACCACTCCGCCGCATGGTCAGCATCATCGGGATGAGATCGAAGAACGATGGCTTGACCATGTGCGGTCCCCCAAAACCGGTCGAGGCGAGCACCAGGCGATTGACCATCTGCGGATACGTCAGCGCGAATTCCTGCGCGATCAAACCGCCCAGAGATGCGCCGATAATGTGGGCGCGTGCAATACCAAGCGCCTTGAGCAACCCGGCTGTGTCATCGGCAAACATCTTGACGGTGTATGGCTCTTCGGGTTTGTCTGATTCGCCCGCGCCGCGATTGTCAAACACGATCACCTGGAACTGTTTCGATAGTTCAGGTGTTTGGCGGAACCATAGGAATGTGTCCGCGCCCAAGCCACCGATGAGGACCACCGGTTCGCCCGTGCCGTGGATTTCGTAATGAATGTTGATTCCGTTCGCTTGAATTTTTGGCATCTCTTCCTCCTTGAAAAGTGGGATTGCAACGAGCAGGCTGACATCTGGTTTGCGGACAGGATAAGAGCCGATGGACGGTACTTATAATATCCGCATATGAATATTATACGGCAATCTGAAAAAATGGAAGTCATTTATACGTGAACCTCTCCCCCCGTTCGCCTGTACCTCCGTCCAGAGCGTTAAGCCCCCGAAGTCTTGGTGACTTTGGAGGTCAGATCGGGAAGGCTCCTCAGCGAGATCAGACACCATCCATGTCATTGACCAGCACGATCCGGTAGCGTGCCTGGTTCATCCTTATCTTGCGGATCGCATCATTTGCCTGCGACATGGGCATCAGTTCAAGCGCGGGAGAAATGCCCTGCGCCTGCGCGAAAGAGAGCATCTCCTTCATTGCAACCCGGCTGCCTAGGAAAGAACCGGTGATCGACATCTGGGTAGCAATGAGTTCAAGCGGGTCGAAGGTCATAGGATCGTCCGGGAAACCGATCACGACAAGCCTTCCGTTCTTGTTGAGGCTATTCACCAGGGGCGTCCAGTCGCCTGTGCGGTGAGAAGTGTACAGTAGCAGATCGAAACTGTACCTAACCTGCCGCAGGCTGGCTTGATCCTCTGCGATAAAGTGGTCAGCGCCGAACTTGAGAGCCTGCTCTTTCTTCCCCGGCGAGTTGGAGATGGCGGTTACTTCACAGCCAAAGGCATGGGCGAACTGGATGGCGAGATGGCCCAGGCCGCCCACACCAATGACACCCACCTTCTGCGAGCCTCCGTCCGCGTATGTTCTAAGCGGGGAATAGACCGAGATTCCGGCACACATGAGCACGGCGGCAGCTTCGGAAGGCATGCCGGCAGGCAGGGGATAGGCGAAACGACCATCCACCACTACTGAGGTCGAAAAGCCGCCGTAGGGTTTCCACGTTCCACAATTGTCAATATCTATGCAGAGTTGCTCCTCTCCCTGCAGGCACCACTTGCATTGCATGCAAGAACGACCCTGCCACCCGATGCCGACCCGATCACCTAACTTCAATCCGGAACCAGCGCCTCCTACAGCCGACACGGTTCCGACGATCTCATGGCCAGGCACAAACGGATAAGTACTGATGTTGTAGTGGTCGTCGATACCCTGGATATCAGTATAGCAAACGCCGCAGTGCGTGATGGAAACCCGGACGTCGTGCTCCCCCAGTCCCGGCAGCTCGTAAGTGAACGGCTCGAGTGGCTGCCCTACTTCTTTGGCAGCATATCCTGATACGTTTGAATGAGACATTCGTTATAACTCCTTTTCTAACAGGAACCAGGTTGAGAACGGCGAAGGGTGCAGCCTGATTTGTGGTTTGGAGGATAGTATGGAGGCCTGCGCTATCATTGTATCTATTAGTTGGATAATTTTCAAGCAGGTTGATGTTGATACCTGCCCCAAAGTAGTTGTATAGTTCACGTGAAAATGCTATACTTTCAGCAAGGGTTTATCATCGTTTGATCCGCCGCCAGGCGAAGCGGCTGCGTCGCGAAGCAATCGGTCAGGCCGCTCCAGCATAGATGGCGAAACAGATTGATATACAAGGACCGATATGTGCCGCTTATCGAAACGAATGAACCTTTCACTCCTGGTCGCCATGAGCTTGCTGACGGCCGCATTGCCTGCATGTCAAAACGCAAGCCCGACACCCGCACCAACAATGACCAGCCCACCGTTCACCCAGATTGTCAAAGTCATCCTCGCGGATCCCGGTCAGTTTGAGGGCCTCTCAGTCACCCTGGTCGGTTATTACCGGGGCTGGGACTTGCTGGGAGAGGCGGGCACTGCACCGCCAGTCACGCGCAGCGATTGGGTCCTCAAAGATGATAGTGGCGCCATCTATGTGAAAGCCGGTCTGGCGATTGAGGGGGATATCAGCCTCGACCCCAGCTCAACGGCGGATACAGAGAAGGTGCTCCGTGTCACAGGGTTTGTGCGGGTCACTGAGGTGGGCCAGCCTTACATCGAACCAGAGAGCATTGAGCTTGTAAAGTAAGTGCTTGGACGTGCGGGGTGAGGGGTTGGGTTTCAGCGCCTCTTAGCGCTGTAACAGCCGACGGCGGCTCAGCCCGCGGGGCTGCTCCGCGAATGCCGCATCGGTCAGTCGGGAGGGGGGCGGGCTGCGCTCTGTGTCCGCCGCTCGCCGGATATTCTTGCGCACACTTGCACCTGATGCAAGTGCAGGTGTCTTCCGACTGGAAGGAGGAGAACGATTTGCTCTTCTTCTAGATTTGCGAGCCTTTACGACGAGACCGGAGCGAAACGGTACAACCCTAGTACTACGCCACATCAACTACCTATAACGGAAAACCGGTCAGGCGATACCCAACCGGTGACCGATAGATCTTGTTTTGCTGGCTCTTTTGGGACGGCATGATAAGGAAATTAAAAAACCATAATTTGTGGAATAAATGAACCAGGTACTGTGAAAGTGACGGTAAGAACAGGACGATAAGCAACTGTTGCATGATCCTGACTGGCAATATCGATATACTCCAAAGCTGATGGAGAATTATTACCAAGATCCCGGCTGCTTCTCAACGAATAATAGGTATTGCCAACCTTATTAATCCAGGAAACATCTAAATTCCCACTGGCATACTGAGTGTTGATACTCATGCCGCTGGTATTGCGCCAGATGGCAGCATCGGCTGTACCCGCCAGGCAATTGTCATACGCCGCCTCACGGTTTGCATCACTCAATGGATCCTGAGCGCTCCAATCCTGCTTGACGATCTGAACATCGAAATCAGTACTAGATTGATCAGTTACACAGACAAGTTTTAGATTAACCTGAGTGACGGTAGATCCTGCACCAATGGCACTCGTATCGAACTTGAGAAAAGCACGAAGAACCGTATAAGTAGGATCAATAAAAGACTGACCAAGCCTCATAGTTGTTGAAGTACTATCAAATTGATTTGAAGTTGATCGGGCGGTAGGATAATCTGTTCCCTGCCCACGGACCCGACCATCATTGGCACTCTCAGTGAAATCTGTCATGGATCACCTTACGGCAATTGGAAAGATAATATAACGCCGAGACCTTTTGCGCCGGTGCCGGCGCCATCAACATCGATGGCGATAAGATCCCCGGTGGCCACATCATCATGAGCGGCATCAATCACCGGGACGGTGGCAGCGGTGTAGGACGTATATTCGCTGGCGTCTATGGTAACGTTCGTCGAGAGCATTTCCACGCTGTCTGTGACATTCCTGATGCCAATTGAAGGCAATCCAGACGAAGACACAGTAGAAACAAATGCCTGGGCTGCCACAAGATTGAAACCATTGAATTCAGATGGGATACAGAAGATAAGTTTCCCTTCGCCGGTGGTAAGAACGGTCGCATCATCCATCACCTTGACCTGGATAAGACGCTTGCCATAATCCGAACCAGCGAAGCCATCCGGAGTGACGGCACGGGTTGCATCCGTGCCGGCGGTAGTCTCAGCGATAGTGGCGAGCTCGACCTTGCCCTTGGCAACATCCGAAGAATCGGAAACAGAAGCATCCACCTTGCTATTGGCATCTAATGCAGCCAGGCCGGAAGCGGCACCCTTGCCCAGGATGGTCAAAGTCTCAGCCAAAGTCTTCTTGACAAAGACACCGGCCCCGGAGGCGACAAGAAAATCATTGGCAGCAGTAGCAAGAGAATGGCGGACATGCAAGACATTGAGAGTATTCCAAAGGATTTTCTTCAATGTCCCTGTGGCTGCATCGGTGGTATCGGATACATCCAGGACGGCGAAGAGATCACTGGTATCAGGTTCTACGGCGAGCTCGGTACTTGCGGAAAGTTTACGATCTGCCATGAAAAAATCCTTTCAAGAACAAGGTGATCAGGCAATCAGGTGATCGGGTGGCTGCTAACCGAGGCGGCTATCGCGAAGCATATCATCCCCGGAGGGGACATCGTCCCCGCTAGGGGGTCCCCGCGGGACGAGCCGTCGATAACGCCTCCACCCGCTCCCTCAGTTTCATCACTTCCTTGTGCTCCTCGAGCAGCATCGAAAGTAGAAAGACCTCGAAGGGCAGCGCGTGCGATGCATATTGCGCCGCGGCCAGGTGCTGCCGGGCGGATGTGAACAGGTCATCCAGGGCCAGCTGGTCTGCCCTTCGCAGAGCCCGCCTGAATCGACCAAAGGCCGCCTCTTCCTGCATGAACACCATGGTGGCGGAAGGTAGCGTTCTACCCATAAGAGAATCCTCCAAAATCTTGCGTGCGCTTGCCGAGATGGCTTTCGCGGAGCAGCCCCGTGGGCCAAGCCGCCACAAGCCGAGGGGGCGTTGAGCCCCCATCGGCAGTCCCAGCGACACGAGTCGCTGGGATTAGAATAACCTCAGCGGTTCAGGAACCGGTGCGGCCGGCTGGATAAAGTACGCCTCCCCCGCGGAGGCCTGGAGCAGCCCCAGCAGTTCCACGGCCGCCTGGCTCGGGACAGCCGGCGGGTGGACGCTCACCGCTCCGCCTGCAGCTCCCACCAGTCGTTCCAGGTGTATCGTGCACGCCCGCAGCAGCCGCTTGCGTTCCCCGACCTGGACCGATTCATCGTAGAACGTGCTGAGGAAGTCCAGGATCACAAAGGGAATTTGGATTGCCGGCGTGCCCTCCAGGAGCGAGAGCACCTGGTAACAGGTGAACGCTCGCGCGACCGTGATGCGATCGAGAATATCCTGCCGCCCGCGCGCCGCGCGTGCCACCGTATAGGCGTTGAAACGGTTGCCGCCGTCCAGGACGCGTAGTGGTCCCTCCTCCCCCAGGCGGGCGATGGCGGCGAGCATGCTGGCATTCAGGCTGCGCGGGCCCACAAGCAATATCCAGCCGCCGGCTTTGAGTTCGATGGCTTTATCCATGCTTTTTGGCATGCACACAGGGTAGCATTCCCCGGGAATAAAAAACACCCCCCGCGGGGGGTGACTCAGACCGGTCTCATGGAGGGGCCACCGGTGGGGGTCAGGATTTTCAACCGGTCCCGGTTTGTGCTTCGGGATCTAAAACCCAACATTTTCGAGGGAACTGGTATGGCAAATTTAAAAACCCCGGAGCAGCGAATTGCTCCAGGGGCTTTTTTATCAGCCGATTAAGCTGTTATCAGGCCTTTAAACCTCCGCCCGGCCTGGTCATCGCAGATGCAAGTCCATGACCTGGCGGAAGTGATAGCCATAGATCGCGAATGTGACCGCCAGCGCAAAGAGTTCCGGGCGACGGAAGAGCGTCCAGAAGAGGAGCTTCCAGTAATAGACGCGTTCCTTGCCGATAATCCCCAGACGGAGAACGGAGCGGAAAAATGCCCGGATATATTCCCCGTTCAACGGGATGGTGATCCTGGGTGCTTTGTATTCTTTCAGAAAGGTTCGGACGCGCGCATAGTAATTCTTGGGAGTATACAGGGTTTTAACGACGGCCCGGTAGCCCTTCTGGAGTACATCAATATTCATTGCTTTTGGAATGATGTTCGTCGTGCCGTCCACGTTATCGCCTGAGGTCGACCCGACCAGCCGCCCGTCCTGCTCCATGCGTTTATACAGCCGGGTGCCGATGGGCGCCTGCAGCAGACCAACCATGGCAGTCACGATGCCGCTTTTCTGGATGAAGTCGATCTGTCGTTGGAAAATGGATGGGGTATCCTTGTCAAATCCAATGATGAAACCGCCCTGGACCTGCAGCCCGGCGCGCTGGATGCGTTTCACATCTGCCACCAGGTCGCGGTGCAGGTTCTGCTTCTTGTTACATTCGGCCAGGCTGTCTTCGTCCGGTGTTTCAACGCCGATGAAGACTGTGTCGAAACCAGCCTGGGTCATCATGTTCATTAAGGGTTCATCGTCGGCAATATTGATCGAAATCTCGGTATTGAACGGCATACCTTTCTTGCCCTTGCGCCATTCGATCAACGCCGGGAGCAGGTCCTCCCGGAGATGCTTTTTATTGCCAACCAGGTTATCGTCCACGAAAAAGACCGGCTCACGCCAGCCAAGCTGGTACAACCCGTCCAACTCGCGGAGTATTTGTGCGGATGTCTTGACCCGAGGCAGGTGCCCGAATAGCGTGGTGATATTGCAGAACTCACAGTCAAAGGGGCAGCCGCGCGAATACTGGATCGACATGGTGGCGTAATGCTTGCGTTCCACCAGTTCCCATAACGGCGCAGGTGTTTGCTGGAGGTCGGGGAATTCAGCGGAGGTGTAGAGGCGTTGAGCCTGCCCCCGTTCAAGGTCCCGCAAGAACGGAGCGAGGGTCATCTCGGCCTCGTTCAGCACGAAATGGTCCACATCCGGGAACTGCTCGTATTCGGCAGTGAAGAGCGGTCCACCGGCGACCACTTTCAGCCCGGCAGCTTTACAACGGACGATCACCTGATTGGTGGATTCCCTTTGAACAACCATGGCACTCACGAAAGCATAATCAGCCCAGGCCAGGTCCTTATCCTTGAGCGTCCTTACGTTTAAATCCACCAGGCGCTTTTCCCATTCGGCGGGCAGCATGGCGGCCACCGTCAGCAAACCAAGAGGCTGGGTGGAGGCCTTCTTACGGATGAATTTCAGGGCATGTTTGAAGCTCCAGAACGTATCGGGGAACTCCGGGTAAATCAATAGGATCTTCATCGAAACCTCCAAATGGTAACGCTAAAATGCTTCTGTTCTCTGGCGGTTTTCAGCGCGGTGCGGGAACAGATGTTCCTGGTTGAGCAATAAATCTGGTTGGCGGATTACAACCACCCGGCCAAGATTGACGAACGATTTCTAACTTTCCCCCGCCACCGGTTTCTAAATGTAAACTGAGGAAGCAGGTAAACCGTTACCGTGAGCTTCGTCAAATTTCATCAAACTTGTCGGCATTATACACCAAAATAAAAAAAGCCGTTGGTTTGATAGAGGATGGATAGGTATTTGATAACTACAACCCCCATCTGGTGGAAAGGTTCTCAGACTGTCAGGTCAATCAACCGGCCTTATCTTGTGCTTCTGAGCCCCATCTGCTGAAATCCCATTGAGCCAGTTGCATCCGAAGTTCATCTTTGCTATGCACATTGAATTTGACCAGAACCTGCCGGACATAGCCCTTGACGGTGTCAGGCGAGAGGCGCAGTTTCGACGCAATCTGTCGGTTGGTATATCCCAGGCAGGTGAAAGCGGTCACATCCTGCTCGCGGGGTGAGAGGGCCTGCCAGCGCTGCCAGAGGTCCTCGTGCGCCTGCCGCTGCGCCAGGGCCGTCCTCAGCAGGTCCGCCTGCACCTCCTCCGCCGGGCGCCCTTCCTGCTCGGCCAGTTCCAGCAGCACCGAGCGCAGGCCCGCCTCCAGCGCAAAAGAGCGCGGGCCCGGATCAAGCTTGAGTCCCAACCGTGCCAGCAATTCCTCGAAGCGTTTGATCATCAATCATGATTATATAGAACATATGTTCGAATGTCAAGGCCTCAAAACCATCAATCCTCAAAGCGTCCCCCGTTGGAATCGCTATTGCCTTTTCTTGATCCCCCGCCCCCCTCGCGTCGACTTACTCCCCAACTTGAAGTTGTGCTTCGCCTTTTAACTTATGGAGGATGATAAAGTAAACCAACCGCCCTCCAAAGGTTCGGATGGCGGTTGAATTGAGAATGATCTTACGGCAAATTGAACGCCCTCACCAGGAAGACCGCCATCTCGGCCCGCGTGACCGGGTTTTCAGGGCAGTAGTTGCCGTTTCCACAGCCATTCGTGATGTTCTCCGCGGCCAGCTGCTTGATCCAGGCGGCGGCCCAGTAATCGACCGGCACATCGTTGTAGCCGGTGCTCTCGCCCACCTCGGGAGGTGTATAGGTGGCTCCATTCCTGGCGCGCAGCAGGAAGACCGCCATCTGGGCGCGCGTGACCGGGTCATCCGGGCAGTAGATCAACGGATGGGTGCCGCAGCCGCTGGTGGTGCCATCCGCGTAGAATTGCTCGATCCAGTCGACCGCCCAGTAGGAGAGCGGCACGTCGGCGAAGACCGTCCCGGTCCCCGTCGGGGGAGTGTAAGTGGAGCCCTGCATGCCGCGCTCCAGGAAGACCGCCATCTGGGCTCGCGTGACCGGGTCTTCCGGACAGTAGCGCAGCGGGTCCGTTTCACAGCCGGAGGTGATGCCGGCCTGGTATAACCGCACGATCCAGGCAGCGGCCCAATAGTCAGGCGGCACATCTACAAAGGTTTGTTGGTTTTGTTCAAAATTCGCCGTGACTGCCTTGTCCGCATCCATCGTCACCGTGCATGTGCCCGTGCCAGAGCAATCGCCGCTCCAGCCCACGAAAGTGGAGTCGCTGGCTGCACTGGCCGTCAGCAGGACACTGGTAGAGGGGTCGAACGCGTGGGAGCAGGTTAAACCGCAGTCGATCCCTGCCGGGTCGCTGGTCACCGTGCCGCCACCCGTGCCATTTTTACTGACCGTAAGGGTTTGGTCGCCGGAGCTATTGAAAGTGGCGGTAACGGATTGATCAGAACTCATGGTAACGGAACAGGTTCCTGTGCCGGAACAACCTGCTCCGCTCCAGCCCGCAAAACTGGAGCCGGAAGCCGCGCTGGCTGTCAACACGACATCGTTATAGAAGTAGAAGGCGTGGGAGCAGGTCTGGCCGCAATCGATCCCAGGTGGGTTGCTGGTCACCGTCCCGGCTCCGCTTCCGCTCTTGGTGACCGACAGGGTGGGAGGGGGCGTGGTGGAATGCAGCCAACCGCTTACCGAGCCTGCATTCCCCGCCACCGACCAATCCGTAACGGTGAGGGTGGTGGTGCCTGAAACTGAAGCATCCTGCTCGATCACAGTGATCGTCCCGTTGCCATTTTCATCCACATTCGATGCGGTCACCACCGAAGTATGACCGCCAGTCGAAGTGGAGCCATAGCTCAACACATCATTGGGCACGGGCGCCTGGCTGGGAGTGCCATTTGAAATTTGGACAAGTTGATTACCGGAATAGTTCCAGACCACCTGGGAACCATTCGCCTGGTATGGAGATATCCCGTACAGCAGGTACAGGAAACGCATGGCATACTCAACACATTCCCATTCCAGTTCCCCCCAACTACCGTGGAAGAAATGGACCAGGACATCCTGCACATGGTCATAATACGGCCGCGGCCCGCAGGCAGGCACGCCAATATAAACTGCGCCCAGCCGGTAGGAAGCGACCCCGCCGGATTTCAGAATGTAATTGTCGTTGTCACAGTCGCCCTGCCACCATGCCGGCGTGGGGAGGGCATCAACCCTTACCTTCTGGTTAAATTCCGTGGCAGGGTTCTTCGTTGGCTGATTATTGACCGTCGAAGGGTTGTTGAGGGTGCTGCTGCTGAGAACAATATCGCCGGGAATATTCCCCCCTTGCTGCGCGGGGCCGCTGGTGACCTGCTCCTCGCTCGACCGGATGATCCATAGGCGGTCTCCCGCCTCCACCACCCATTCATCAATGATCACGGGTTTTGGGACCGGGCCATCGATATAAAGGTCGACCAGGGAATGTAAGCCGGCTACCTGTTGACCAAAGAGCGTGACGGTTTGGCCGTCCTGTACTGTGCCGCCCTGCTGAATGCGATAATTACGAAGCGCAGTGTCGTAAGCGGGTTTCAGCCCGGACCCTGCCGCGGGCAGGGCCTCGGTGGCGGGTATGGACCCGAACGGAACAGCCACGACCGAGAACTCTCGAAAAGGCTTCCAGGTCACTGAGGTGGCCACCTGGCTTGCTGAACCGGGTTCGGATACTGTGAAATCCGCCAATGGCATGGAGGACGCCCGGACGGAAACAAGTACGCCGTCAAGCGTAAAGGATGTCTCCAACGGAATTGCTGAAGCTTCTTGTGAACCACCTGTTTCTGCTGGTGTCCCGGTCCATGCCCCCTGGGCATGGACGGCAGGCGGGTGGCTCAACCCAAAACAGAGGGCCAGGATCATCCCGCCCAGTGTCATCCCGTTAAGAAATTTGCGAATCCGGCTGTTCGATTTGTTGTTCAAATTTGCAAACCCTCGGACAGGTCAAAGCCCGGCGGTGCTGAGAGAATCCAGCAGCCGGGAGATCAGCATGGTCAGGTCGGGGTGGGTGACCTCGAAATGATCGAGAGCGCTTTCCAGGCGCCGTATGATGGAAGGATGCACCTGCACGGGAGTCTCCTCCGAACGCTCTAGCAAAGCGCTGATATCCCCTTCAAGATCACGGAGCAACTCCCTGCCCTTATCATCAACCGCCCGCGTGTTTGTGATCTCATCGTGAAGTTGTTGAAGATTTTTTCGAAGCTCTTTATCGTCCATTTTCTTGTCCATCTGGGCGTGCCTCCTGATTGAAATTGATATATTATTCTAGCACGAAAACAGATTGCGAAAGCAATCTTTCGAAAATAGCGGGAATACCACGATCCAAGGAGTGAAATGACCTGCTTTGGCCAAACCTCTTATGGTGTTCGTAAAGTCGCCGGACGACTTAAACTGTTTGGTTATTTTTTTGAAAATTGGCGCTTGTAATCAGAGGGGAAAAGTCGTAGACTGAAGTTGCAAATAATGCCAATTCAATATATGGCTGCGCGGGGGACCCCATGGGGGGACATCGTTGAGCGAAAGGTTAAGGAGGAGATCATGGCAACCATAAAAACGATCCTGTCAATCGTCGTGATATTTGTGCTCGCCTCATGCGGCACCGGCACACCGGCAGCCACCCCGACACCCATTCCCACCAATATATCTCAGCCCACGGCTACGACCACAGCGACGGCCATGGCCACAACGGCCCCCATTCCCACCAATACACCCCAGCCCACGGATACACCTGCTCCAACCAGCCTGAACACCACCGGACCCTACATTGTGTTCGAGGGACAAAACGGGATCTGGATCACCAACCCGGATGGTAGCTTCCCGACCCAGGTTTTGGGATATGGATCCCAAGAGGATCTGCGTACCGCCATTTCTCCGACGGGGGATCGCATCGCCCTTGTGGTAGAGACCGACCAGGGGCTTGATCTTGTGATTGTTAAAATTCCAGGCGGGGATACGGAAACCATCGCCCGCTTGATCAGCATCACACACGCTGATGAAACCAACTACCCGACCAGTGAAAAAACCTTCGCCACTTACGCTATCAGGGACTATGCCGATGTTGCCTGGCAGCCAGGCACTGGACGATTGCTGGCATTTACTGGTGCGATCAATGGTCCCACCTCGGACTTGTACCTCTACGATACCCAGACCGGCGAAACCAAACAACTGACCAGCGGACCATCTCAATCAGTCTCACCAATCTGGTCACCAGATGGGCAGTATATCTTAAATTATGGTGTCAGTTGGGTGCCACCCTTCGGTGGCGCGATTGGACCAGCTAACCGGTTGGATGGTTTGTGGGCTGTCCGTGTATCCGATGGAAAGTTGATCACTTTACCCAAGCCTCAGGTCACCTATTTTATCGGCTGGCAGGATAACTCGCATTACATTACGAACGATGTAGATGATGAATGTGATTCCATTAACCTCCACAGTGTCGATGTTGTCAGCGGGGAGATCAAATCAATCATGGATTACAGCTTTTATAACTATATCGCCCAATCCCCGGAAAATGGAGCCCTCCTTTTTTCCAGTGCAGCGGGATGCGCAAGCTCCCTGGGTGAAGGGACGTTCCTCATTATTCCTGGTCAAACCACCCCCACCGAACTCCTCGATAAACGAACCTGGGAGATCGACTGGCTGCCAGAAAGCAAGGTTTTCTATGCATATCCCGAAGCGCTCTTTTCCTCAGATGGAAAAACTCGCTATGATCCGCCGGTCTACGACAATTCATTTCACCCCGCTGTGTCAAAAGAAGGCTATCAGGCTTGGGAAGTTATCGAAAATCAGGTCGGGCGCGTAGTGGTCAAAGTCCCCGGGGAAGATTGGCAAACCATTTTAAACGGATCGGTCAGTCAGTTGATCTGGGATCCCCTGGAGGGGAGCACTTTATTGATTGCCTCGCAAGGGTCCCTGTTTGCCGCCTCCTATCCCGATTTTACTCTCCGCAATATGGGCCCTATGGGCGACATTGATCAGGCCATTTGGCTACCATAGGCGCAGCCCGAACCCGCCTCGAGCGGACCCTTCGACAAAGTTAGGGCAGATCAAAGGGCGCCTCGGCTGGTGACCAGGGCATGGACTGGGGCTGCTTTTTGACGGAGGACGGAAGACTGAAATGGAGGAGTAGGCAATGGCAATAATGAAGAATAAAGTGCTGGTTTTGGCGCTTGTATTATTACTGGCGGCATGCGCGCCAGTGGTAACCGCTGAACCAACGCCAATGGCGACATTGACACCTACACGTGTGCCAAGCCCGGCTTTCACTCCCACGTTGACACCTACACTGGTTCCAAGTCCGACTTTCACTCCCACATTAACATCAACATTGACTTTCACCTTCCCACTCACACCCGTTATCGGCTCCACCTGGATGCGCCCGGCGGATGGGATGACGATGGTGTACGTGCCGGAAGGCAATTTCAGCATGGGCAGCGACCCGGATGCAGACGTGGAAATCTGCCAGCGATTCTACAACGACTGCTTACCCGCATGGTATGAAAATGAAGCGCCCATCCACAATGTGTACTTGGACGCCTATTGGATCGACGAGACCGAAGTGACGAATGCCATGTATGAGAAGTGTGTGAGTGCCGGAGGCTGCACGCGGCCAACCATCTTTGCATCGCGCACTCGATCCAATTATTATATCGACCCGCAGTATAAGAATTACCCCGTGATAAATGTGACATGGACCAATGCAGATACCTATTGCAAGTGGGCAGGGGCGCGCCTGCCGACGGAAGCCGAATGGGAGAAAGCCGCGCGTGGCACGGATGGGCGTACTTACCCGTGGGGCAATAACGCCCCGACTTGTTCCCTGGCAAACTTTGGGAATGTAAGTAGTAAGTGCGTTGGCGATACGAGTGCAGTGGGAAGTTACCCATCGGGTGCCAGCCCTTATGGGGCGCTGGACATGGCCGGGAATGTGTCGGAGTTTGTGAATGACTGGCAGAGCGATACCTATTACAGTCAGTCGCCTGCAAGTAACCCGACCGGTCCGGCTTCGGGTTATTACCGCGTGGTGCGGGGCGGTTGGTGGGACGAATTTGCGGTGGACATCCGCTCTACCAGCCGCGAGTCCGATACCTTGAATTCCTCTTACGTAACCGGTTTTCGTTGTGATCTCTCGTCTGAGGCAACTACCCCCACGACCGGGGAGCCGACCAGTACGCCCTTGAATGCCTCGCCAACCCTCGCACCTCAGCCGACTGCGCCAGCCGAGATGACTCCCGGCAGCCACTTTCAATTGGATGAGATTCACATGGTCAGTCAGACCGAAGGCTGGGGGATCAGTGGAAGTTACCTGCTGGTCACGGCGGACGGCGGCCAGACCTGGCGGGATGTCACGCCGAGCGTGGGCCAGGTGGACAAGATCTATGGCGCCTTCCTGGACCGGCAAACCGCCTGGATCATTTTCTCCTATGGCGGTCACATTGATCATTCGTTGACGATCTATTTCACCACCGATGGCGGCCAAACCTGGTCCACCAATCAGGGTCCGCCGATCACCCCGAATGTTCACGGCGACACCACCTGGGCCGAGTTCGCCACCCTCGACGCCCGTAACGTCTGGGTGATGGTGCGGGGTGCCTATGGGGGAGCGGGTTCCCACTTCGACCACGAGCTCTTTCACACTACCGACGGCGGCCTGACCTGGACCTCCCTGGACGGCGAGATCAGTGACGATTACACCGGGATGGTCTTTGCCGACACCCAGTTTGGCCTGCGCACCCTGCAGGATCTTGGCTTCTACGGGCGCGGAGCGCCGTCCTACGATGTCACGACCGACGGAGGCGCCACCTGGGAGGGCCGCAATCTACCGCCCCCGCCTGAGGCGCCCGACCTCTTCAGCCAGTACCCCTATTGCGAGACTTACCAGCCTGTCCTTCTCTCGACACAGTCTATCCAAATGTTGGTGGCCTGTTTCGACTCCCATCTGAACATACCATTCACCAGTTACCTGTATAACAGCCAGGATGGCGGCACGACATGGACAACTGTCCACTTGCCGGACAAGGTCCTGGCCTCACAGGATACGTTGATCTACTTCGATTCCGATCACGCCCTGCTGCTTGGCAGGGATATCTACCAGAGCGCGGACGGCGGGCAGACCTGGTCCTTCGTTCAGACGGTCACCTGGGACGGGCAATTCTCTTTTGTCGACCCGCAGCACGGCTGGGGCGTCGTCCGGGGGGGAGGTCTGGTCGCCCTGGTGAATACGATTAACGGCGGCAAGACCTGGGCTGAGATCAAGCCAACCATAGCCAAGTGATCCGAGGCGGTATCCAGCCCACGGTTTTCACAAACTCGGGGTTTGGGGTGTTGGCGGATGGCAAAGCGGTCCGCCTACACCCCATGATCTTCTTCTAGCCGAGGCCTGGTCGAGGCGGCATCATGCCGCCACGTGTCGAAGCGGCGTCAAGCCGCAATCGACCGGTTTGGCGACACGAGTCGCCAAACACGGCAGTTTCGGCGCCATTGCGAAGCACATCGTCCCCTCCAGGGGAGCCCCGTGGGATGGGGCACCGAAACCCCCGCCTTGGGGCGAGGTGGGGGTTGGGATTCCCAAGCTTTCCGACTTTGTGAAAGCCCTGACCTGCTTCGGCAAACCACTTGACCTTGCTACATATTTTATCTATACTGGAGGAGAGTTCCATTATGGCAATTTCCGCCCCTGGGTTTAATGATCGAGATCGTCAACCTGGTGCATACCCGGGCAGCCAGGACTGTTGCACGTCACGAAGAGTCTGGGCACCGGATGGTGCCATCCCATTTTCCGAAAATGGAGGCTGATATGAGTGCTTACCAATTGGCTCAGGAATGGAACGACTTGCGCTGGGGAACCGTCATGCCGGTCGCGCTGATGATCGGCTCGACCTTTGTACAGGTGCGGGCCCGGGGAAGTTTCTCCCTGGCAGTAATAGAACCGTCGCGGCTGGAACCGCAGATACCCGATCCCGAAAATCTACCCGCATATTTGAAGTCGCTTCTGGCACAAGCCATCGCGGACATACTTGGCGAACGGAGTGCTGAAGTCTCCAATGTCGCCCAACTTACGACCGTCACCCCCCAAATGATCCAGGCGCTTCGAACGATATTGGAGCCGAAATTCAAAACGCTTGGATTGCAACTGAAGAATGTGACCATCGAAGCCATCGAAAGTCTATGAGCGTCATCCGCAGGAGCCCGGCGGCAATGTCTGAGCAGCAGCAGGCCGTCTTGAGAACCCTGCGTGACCTCCTTGAAACCATCGGGAGCGCCAACGACGCCGAGGATCACGGTTATGGCGAAGAGGCCACCCGGATGCGGAATGACTCCTGTGAGGCGATCCGGGGCTTGCTGGCGGACCATGTTTTTCTTGGGGAGTACTTCCCTAAACTCCAGTGGGAACTGGATGCGCAGCACATCCTGGGGTTTGGTTGGGCGGAGCTCTGCGATGGCGTGGACTCCCATCTGAAGGCGCCGGTCGATGGGCACGCGGGCGGCATAACAAACAATAAACATTCTAGCTAATACGACGACTGAAATTGAAATTTGAATAATCCAGTTTATGGAACCAACCCCGGCTTTATATTTCCAATCTCATCATGGAGGATTTTATGTCCCCGATAAGAACATCATACTCGATTGGACTCGCCTTTATCCTTTTATTGACTCTGGTAGGCCAGAGCCAGGCAGCCGCAATCCCCATACCGAACCAAACAGTGAATCTAAAGCAGGCAAACACTATCCCCAATGGAATCGACCTCGATGTGACCTACATCAGCCGAACCCCGAGTTATGAATGGACTGCATCAAAACAATGGCCTGATCCAGGTGAAGCAGTAACATTCACCGCCCATGTGATCAACAAAGGCACAAATGCATCCGGGACCTTTTCCTATGCCTGGACTATTGATGGACAAGTTGTTCTAACTGGCAGCACAAGCAGCCTTGCTCCGGGTAGCGAAGTGACCTTCACGTATGGATGGTCATGGCAAAGCGGCGAACATACTGTCGGTTTTAAAGCTGATCCGCAAAACTTGATCCCTGAAACAGCAGAAAACAACAATGAAATTGTTGATGTTACGGATGCCATGACACTTGGCTTCTGGGTAGAACAGAGTGTATACGACGAATTCAACAATCACATCAATGGAGCAGGCACATATTCCTGGGAAGATTGGGCTCAGATGATTGTAGAACATATGAATTGGATGTTTGAGCAATCCGTTTTTCCCTTGGCCCCTGAAGGAGTCCTTTCTCGAGTAAGGCTCGATAAGATAACAGTTGTACCGGATGAAACTCTTTTTAATCTCTATGCACATGCTCCCAGAGAATATACTACTGATGCGCAATGGGGTTTCTCAGTTGAAGAGTATCTCAATTGCAGCCTCCCTAATTGCTATGCTACGCCCTGGTGGGTCGATCATGAGCTTATGCACTACTTGTACGGCAGAATTGACATTTATTCTCTCGGCGTTCAAGGCGGTGATGTAAATGTCCGGGACGAACACGGCAATCTTATTGCTGGCACGCCTCTACTACCATATATCCATTGGGATGTAGTCCATTATCAAAGCCGATCTTGGGATTTGATGTCTTCCTTGGATTTTAGCCTTTTTTCAGATCACACAGTTTATAGTCTTAATTTGGATTGGCCGGCAGGGCAGCGAACCCATAACGGTTGGACCTATATCTATGATCTGCCGGCTGAAACAAAGATTCGGGTTTTGGATAAAAATGATCAACCGATCCCAAATGTCCAGGTATCTGTTTATCAAGCAGTACCGGGAGATGGTTCCTCGGGTCCTTATAGCCAGAACTTTGATAATACTGTCGATATTTCTGGTACCACGGACTCGCAGGGCTTATTCTCTTTAGGGAGCCAGCCTTTTGGAGATCTCGCTCGATATGGCGATACAGTTGGGGTTGTCTTGATCAAGCTTCATAACCCCACCTCTGGCCAGAGCAGATACGTATGGCTAGAATTGACAGATTTGAATATAGCTTATTGGCGGGGAGAGACCGGTGTTTATGTGCACGATTTGTATTATTCGGAAGAACCTAAAAGCCTAAAGATCGATAAAAACCAATTGTCATTTGTAACCTTAGAAGGTACAAACCCAATTCCTCAAAATGTAGAGATCAACCTGATTGGTGATGGCGTTTCGGAATGGAACGTATCCTTGCCAAGCCAGACCTGGCTTAGAACCATTCCACCGCATGACCCGAATTCAAATTCGTTTCAAGAAGGACCGCTTACATTCGTAGTAAACAGTGCGAATCTTTCTGTCGGAACATATTCATCTGCTGTAACCGTTGACGCCAGTTTGGGAGCTCATAATAGTCCGCAGACTATTACTGTCACGCTCAGGGTAGTTCCACCTCCTACATTCTCCGATGTAAGTATGGATTATTGGGCATATACATGGATCGATCGCCTGTATGCTGCCGGCATCACCAGCGGCTGCGGAATCAATCCGCTGCTCTACTGCCCGGAGGACTCAGTCACGCGTGCCCAGATGGCGAAATTCCTTGAGAAAGGGATCCACGGCTCCGCTTACACCTCTCCTGCCGGCACCGGGAATGTCTTTGTTGATGTTTCAGCCTCTTACTGGGCGGATAACTGGATCGAGAACCTCTACTCCGATGGCATCACCAGCGGCTGCCTGACCTCGCCGTTGAGCTATTGCCCCGATCAAACCGTCACCCGCGACCAGATGGCAAAGTTCCTTCTGAAGGCTGAACACGGAGCCAGTTATACGCCTCCCGATGTAGGCGCGAGCACCGGCTTCAATGACGTGTCCACCAGCTATTGGGCTGCACCCTGGATCAAGCAGTTGGCGGCGGAGGGCATCACCTCCGGCTGCGGCGGAGGCAACTACTGTCCTGGCGATCCGGTCACCCGCGCCCAGATGGCCAAGTTCCTGGTGCTGACCTTCGACCTGCCGTAAACATAACTTATTACGGAAAACATAAATTTGGGGCGGATTTCTGTCCGCCCCGTTATCATCTATGCTGGACAGCAGCTTAGAATATATCTTTGGCCTGCAAACGCATTGCTTTGCCACAAATGATAGGATGATTATTCGCCAGACAGGTAGATCAAAGCGCGGTCCCTGATTCTGGCTGCGTCGGCATCGCCCAGCTCGTTCTGGCGAAATTTTAATAAAATATTCATATGACCGTTCACTGTGAGTACATTCAGCGCCAGCCCGCCGCCGGGTACGAGGGGTGGAAACGTGAAAAGGTCTTCCAAGAGCCAAGGCGTGCCCGACTTGTCCAGGTCGATCCGCCCGATGTTGCTTACATCTAGGGCCCGCAACCCGCCTCTGAATTTGATAAAGTAATTCATCACGGCAACCTCACGGCTCCATTGACCGGTGGATACCGCCACGACCAGCCTGTCCGCGATCAGTGGATCGACTTCTTCGAGCACCATGGGCATTAGGATACGGGCGCGATTATTGAGTTCCTTGTGTATCCAGGCATGGCTGAGGCGTGCAAGTTCCCAAAAGGATACGTCCAATCTAGGGCGCTTCGACAGTTCAAGCGACGAAGCGTATACGCCTACAGCACTTCCCGGGGATTCAACCAGCCGGTCGCGGATGCTGACAGCGATGGATATCCCGCGCCGGTCTTTCGTGGCAGGCCGGATTTCGGATTGAGCTAGGAGGAACGCCGCAATGAGAGCGCCTGTAATTGAAATACCGTGCTGCTTGCAGCGGGCTGCCAGGTCGGATGTCTTCGCAGGGGACAATCCGAACGCCAGCGAGCCGTTTTGATGGCACGCCCAGTAGCGCTGGTTCAGCTCCTCGTACTCATCCTGGTGGAGGACCACCCGGCTGTCGCGCCAGGCCCGGTTGAGCACCCTGACGAGGCCTCTGATAAGAAGGTTGTCGAAGACCGAATGAGGCATGTTCTGCCAGGTGACTGCCGGAGGGGGCGAGGGCTGCTCCACTAACCGGTCAGGGTCGTTTAAAAGTGCAACAGCAGTCCACATGACCTGGATTATCGAAATGGCATCACAGATCACATGTGGAACGACTGCGACTAAGTCCGAACTCTGATCTCCTTGCAGCAGGATAAAGCGCGCTAGCGGACCGCGGCTGAAATTGAAGGGGAGCTTCTCCTGTTCCAACGTAGTCTTTACCCAGTCCTCGGCTGATGTCCTGGAGCGAACCTCGAGTAGGAACCCACCCACGCCGTCCGTTGTCAGCCAGGCGGTACCGTCCTTCTCCAAGCGAACCCGGCTGGCCAGGGGTGGATGGAGAATTTGAAGCTTGCGCAGGGCGTTCTCGAGCAGCCCGGTCGGCACATGCCCCTGGATGCGCGCGATCATCCCCACTGCGTAAAAGGGAGCCCACAGGCTCGGTCGGGCGTATACGATCTTCTGTTGGTATTTTTCGTTTTTCGGATCCATCTTTTTCCACCACGCAAGAATTGTCGAGAGTCCCGCGGTTACTCGTGCCTCAGGGCCTGGATGATATCGCCCCGGGCTGCACGGCGTGCCGGGGTGAGGGCAGCTGCCTGTGACACACCCAGCGCAATCAGGAGGCTGAGAAGATACGGGCTGGCGCTGAAAAAGTACTGCAGGTCGTAGCCGCTGATGAGGTTGGCCGCCGTCACAAGAACGCGGCTGAGAATATAGCCGAATAGGATTCCATATAAAGCGCTTACCATCCCGATGATCAGCGCTTCAGCCAGCACCATGCTTACTACCTGCCTGCGCACACACCCTATGGCGCGTAGGATGCCCAACTCGCGCGTGCGCTCCAGGACGTTCATGGTTATCGTGTTCAGTAGTCCCACCGTCCCGATGATCAAACCAACCAGTCCTAGCACGTTGAACAGGCTGGTCAGGCGGTCGTAGAATGCCATGACACCCTCCTTGAAGGTCATGGTGGTCAGCACCTGGATGCCTTCGCGTTTCTCAAAGTGGCTCTCGATCACTTGTGCAACCCCTTCTGCATCATAGCCCGGGGAAACCTTGATGCTGAACAAGTCAGCATTGCTCTCACCGAACATGCGCCTCAGCTCCGTGTAGGTGCCCGTCACAACGAGGCCATCCTGGTCAAACTCGGTCGTCACGCCAGCCACCGTGAACTCCTGCTGCCCATGGTTGGTAATAAGCGCCAGGTGATCGCCTTGCTTCAGGCTGTACTCCTCTGCCACAACGCTGGAGACGAACAGGGAGTTCCCCTTGCTCAACATCGCCCACGCCGCTTCCGGATTACCCTGGCCGGAGATAAATACCTTGCCTCCTACCTGGCGGAACTGCTCAGGATCGATGGCGACGAAGTAGAGTGCGTCGTTCTGCTGCTTGGTGCGATCCTTGGAGGAGTCCGCCACCTGCACTTGGATGACACGCGACGGGCTGGCAGCCTGTACCCCGGGTATGCTCTCCAGTGTCCGGGCAAAGGATTGTGACATTGGGTAGGGCGCCCGCACGAGCAGGTCTGCCCCCAACGCATTGATCAACCAGTCACTGATATCCCGCTTCAGGAGGA
>Ga0209777_10001873_pt1 | contig 29005 bp, 25 predicted proteins | sample FrelakmetHBP12HB_FD_187147 | JGI IMG/M metagenome (GOLD analysis project Ga0209777, IMG submission 187147) | Freshwater lake sediment microbial communities from the University of Notre Dame, USA, for methane emissions studies -HBP12 HB (SPAdes)... | ecosystem: Environmental > Aquatic >...
GCACAACGATTTGCGCACCGGTTCAAGAAAGACCTGAGCACTAATGTAATTGGCTGGGAACATGTTGAGCTGCTTGCCCCGGATGAGGAAATGCGCCTCAAAGTGCCTGGTGAAAAGATTTCCGAACTCCACCCGGCAGATTTGGCTGAAATAATTACTGACCTGAATCGGGCTGCCAGCGGCCGACTGCTGGAAAAACTGGATACTAAACAGCTTGCCGATACCCTGGAAGAGGTGGAGCCTGAATTTCAGGCCAGTCTGGTGCGCAATATGTCCGATGAGAAAGTGGCTGATGTGCTGGAAGAAATGGAACCGGATGAAGCCGCTGACCTATTGGCGGTATTACCTAAACAGCGTAGTCAGGGTTTGTTGGAATTAATGGAAAAGGATGAGGCCAAGGATGTAAAAAAACTGTTGGAATTTCCAGAGGAATCTGCTGGTGGAATCATGACTACGGATTACATCACCCTTCCACCGGATATAAACGCAGCGGAAGCAATCAAGCGCATCCGAAAATTATCCACGGAAGTCGAGACCTTCTTTTATATCTATGTTGTGGATAAAAAGAAAAGACTTGTTGGGGTATTCTCGTTGCGCGACCTGATTCTGGCAAAACCAGATACTTTTGTGAAGGATTTTATGGATAAGAAAGTAACCAGTGTCACCCTCAATACCAATCAGGATGATGTTGCCCAGGTTATTGCCAAGTATGACCTGTTAGCTGTGCCAGTGGTGGATGATTCTAGGGTACTACATGGGATTGTTACTTCGGATGATGCTTTGGATAAGATCCTTCCTACCGCATGGAAAAAGAGGTTGCCTCGTTTTTATTATTAATCCTCTTGTATTAGTACAGTAAACCGCCTGGAATGTTTAGGCGGTTTTATTTTAAATGAATTATTGTACAATAGTTCTATAAATAAATAGGAAATGATATGGATTTATTTGATCATGTGATGCAGGAAAGAATGAGTCTGGAGGCGCCTTTGGCAGCCCGCATGCGTCCTCGTAACCTTGAGGAATTTATCGGGCAGGAGGAAATCATTGGAGAGGGAAGATTATTGCGACGTGCCATTGAGGCGGATCGGCTTTTCTCTTCCATTATATTATGGGGACCGCCGGGAACAGGCAAAACCACCCTGGCCCAGCTGATCGCCAACTACAGCCAATCCCATTTTGAAACGATGTCGGCTGTCATGGCAGGTAAGGAGGAATTAAAGTCAGTCATTGAAGGTGCCAGGGAACTTCGTCGTTTATATAATAAACGCACAATTCTTTTTGTGGATGAAGTCCATCGTTGGAATAAAACTCAACAGGATGCTTTATTGCCAAGCGTGGAAACGGGCTTAATTATCCTGATTGGTGCCACCACCCAGAACCCGTATTTTGATGTCATCCCCGCGCTGATATCAAGATCAAGAATATTTACACTCAAGCCGCTTTCCGAGCCACAATTGGATGAACTTCTGAGCCGTGCTTTAAAGGATAAAGACAGGGGTTATGGTAACCGTAAGATTACCCTTGATCAACAAGCGAAAGATCACCTCGTACAGATTGCCGGCGGAGATGCACGTAACCTGTTAAATGCTCTGGAATTAGCCGTGGAAAGTACCAAACCGGACAAAAATGGCGTGATAAACATCGATTTGCAGGTGGCTCAGGATTCCATTCAAAAACGGGTAATGAGATATAACCGGAATAGCGATGAACATTACGATACAATATCCGCATTTATCAAATCAGTACGCGGGTCTGATCCAGACGCGGCGTTATATTGGCTCGCGAAGATGCTTCAGGCGGGAGAAGACCCTCGTTTTATCCTGCGGCGCCTGATCATTCTGGCTGGTGAGGATATTGGTTTGGCAGATCCACAGGGCATCCAAGTTGCCAGTGCAGCAGCATATGCATTCGAATTTATTGGCATGCCGGAAGGGGTTTATCCAATAGTGGAAGCCACCTTATATCTGGCTACCGCACCGAAATCCAATTCCGCCACCCAATATTATGATGTGGTTAAGTACATCGAAGAGCACGGGACAGGGCAGATACCGATTCATTTAATGGATGCGACTCGAGATGCCAAAGGATTCGGGCATGGCCAAGGCTACCAATATCCGCATTTATTTACAGGTCATTTCACGAGCCAGCAGTATTTACCCGAACAGGTTTTGGGAATGACCTTTTACCGTCCTTCTGACCAGGGGCGCGAAAAAGAAATCGCTGAAAGACTGACAAATTGGCGTAGAGAGCAAAATGACTTTTTGCAAAAGAAAAAAGATACCTGACCTTAAAAACTACCGATAAAATAACCAACCTTTTGACAATTAATTGCTCATCTCATAAACGAAAAATTTGAATCTCTTCGCCCCCCGAATTTATCGGTCATTTGAAGGTTATGAAGAGCGAATTAAACGGACGACATTCCGGATAATTGCGGAATAATGGCTTTTACGGCAAGGGCGCGGTGGCTGACCTGGTTTTTTTCTTCCAGATTCAATTCAGCCATGGTTTTTCCTAAATGCGGAAAAAGGAAGATAGGATCGTATCCAAAGCCGTTCATTCCCCGTTCTTCTGTAATTATTTCCCCATCACATTGTCCTGTTGCAGTAAATATTTCTCCATTTGAATCGCTTAATGCAACTATACAAATGAAATGCGCAGACCATGGCTTAGGCTTTCTGTTTAATTTTTCTAAAAGTAGTTTACGCCGGTCGATATCGCTCGCATTTTCAATAGAGACAAATCTGGCTGAATGCAACCCCGGTTGACCACCCAATGAATCAACTTCCAGTCCAGTATCATCGGCTAAAGAGGGTAAATGGCTTTGATCATAATAGAAACGGGCTTTGAGAATTGCATTTTCTAAATAAGTTGATCCTGTTTCTTCTGGTACTGTAAGAATACCGATCTCTTCGGGTATCACCAAATCGATGGTCATTTCTCTCAATAATGACCTGATTTCAGTAATTTTGCCCGAATTGGAGGTGGCGATAAGTAATTTCAAAGGTTTACCCTTTTAATATTTATGAAAAATATCATAATAAATTGACTATTAAAAACCGCCGTGCTATAATTTTTCAGTAATAATAAAAACCATACCAATTTTACAGTAATTATCGTGAATCAACTCCGCCACCCCTTCCGCATAAACGTCGGTTTCTTATTTAATCAACCTATTGGATATACCCGCGAAATACCTTTTGAATTCCCAACTATCACAATTTCAAATGAGTTTAAATTTACCGATTTCAATGGTATTGCTACGTTTCATCGAACTCAAAATGGATTGCGGTTATTAGGCTCTTTCAAAGCAAGTACAAGAGTGAACTGCGGTCGATGTTTGGAAGATTTTGATCTACCCTTGCAAACAGATTTTGAGGAGTTATATACTTTTCCCAATCACCCGCTTTCAGAAAATGAAACCTTTATCCCGGAAAATGGGTTTCTTGACCTGGGAGAGCTCATCGGAGATTTCCTTATTCTGGAAATACCTATTAATCCGGTTTGTAAAGATGATTGCAAAGGTTTGTGCAAGAAGTGCGGTCAAAACTTAAATCTTGCGTCTTGTGATCATAGTCCATTGGATACAAACCAGGATTTAGTGGAAATGGAAAGAATGCCAACGACAAAAAAAGACATCCCTTAAATCAAATTCAAATCTGGGGTTGGAAAAGAGAGGAAAACATTGGAGAAAACGGAAGAGACAACACAGCCCGACAGTATTTTGGAAGTGTTAGTCGAAAAGGCTGATCTGCAAGGACAGTTAACCTTCGAAGACCTTTTGGAAGTGCTTCCCGATCAACAGGAAGATTCCGATAAATTCAATGAGCTCGTAATTGCTTTACGCAGTAGCGGAATTGAAATTGTTGACCCCGTTGTGGAAGAAGAAATTGCTGAAGACGAGCTGGAGCTTCAATTTTCAGATGGTTTGCAGAGATTTGCCAACCTTGATCCAATTTCAAGCGAAGATACAATTTCCCTCTATTTACGGGAAATGTCGCAAGTGCCATTGTTAAATATGCAGGAGGAAGTATCGCTTGCCAGACGGATTGAAAACGGGAAAGCGGCTCAAAAGGAATTGAATCGCTTGAATGGCAATGGTAAATCCAAGCATAGGGTTCAATTATTACAGCAAATTGAAGATGGTTTACAAGCCCGCGAACATTTAATTAAAGCCAATACCCGTTTAGTAGTGAGTGTCGCCAAACGCTATAACGGTCGCGGTGTGCCTTTTCTTGATTTGATTCAAGAGGGAAATCTGGGTTTGATGAAAGCGGTGGAAAAGTTCGAATATCAGCGCGGTTTTCGTTTTTCCACCTATGCCACCTGGTGGATCCGGCAGACCATCAGCCGCGCCATTGCCGATCAGGGGCGAACCATTCGTGTACCGGTGCATATGGTGGATCGTATCCGTCTGCTCTATAAGCGTACCCATGAATTGGAGCAGGAGTTTGGCCGGATCCCCACCATTGAGGAACTTGCTTATTCTTTGGAACAAACCAAAGATAAGGTGGAATGGATGCTGCGTGTTTCCTGGTTGCCTCTATCGCTGGAGAGCCCAATCAATGATGATGAAGATGAATCTGAGTTGGGTAATTTTATTGAAGACCAGGTGAACCCAACGCCGATTCAGAGTGTTTATACAAAACTGCTGCGCGAAAAAATAGATTCTGTCTTGGATACCTTACCCTGCCGGGAAGCAAATATTTTAAAACTACGTTTTGGATTGGAAAACGGCCGTTTTTACACATTGGAAGAAGTGGGCCAAAAATTTGGGCTTACCCGGGAACGTATCCGCCAGATTGAAAGTAAAGCGTTGCGTCGTTTGCGCCATCCTCGCCGGGCACGGTTATTGAGAGATTATGTATAACCCAATGATTGTGATACTTGGTTTTCCAACTCAGATAACCGTTTATTTTGATTCTCAGATACAAATTAAGAAATATTTTTCCTACAGATGGAAAGATAATTATTCAAGAATCTTAGTCATATAGAGATCACCTTGCTCAAATTTGCGGTTTCGGTAATATTCACGAGTACCGATTGCAGAGATGACCACAAGTTTCTTCAATCCGGCTTGTCTGGTAATTTTTTCAGCTTTTTGAAGCAAAGTGGTTCCCAGACCGATATGTTGGGCTGCTCCTGCCTGTTTACTGCCCACCTCAAGTGATTGACCATAGACATGTACTTCCCGAATAATGGCGGCATCCACTAATTCGGGAATTAAATGATTTAAATTTTTTCTTGTATCTTCAAATTCATTATTAACATTACTTGCAATGGATAAACGTAAATAAGCTGCTAAATGGTCGTCTGCAGTGACAAAGCTGAGAAAATGCTCCTGGGCAAAGGCAGCTGAATAGGTAAGATCTTGAAATTCCAATTGACTTTGATCTATCTCTTGACCGCGTACTTCACGGCAGCGGATGCATCTGCATTGCTGTCCGCGACGGGCTAATTCCTTAAGCGCATCCTGCCGTAAACTGGAGCGTTTGCTGCCAGCCACAATATAATCTGCCGGGATATCGCGGATGACGCGGTTCACCCGACAATAGGGAGGGATGGTTGGTTTTATATCGGCAATTAATTGTACCAATTGTTCGGTGGAATAAGGATGGTATTTATCTTCCTTCCAAAGTTTATATAAATCTGCGCTTTCCACTAATTGAGTGGGATAAATTTTAATTTCATCCGGGCAATAACCATCATTCCATAGGTGACTAAAATCAATCCGATCAGATTCAGGGGTGGCACCCAGCAGATTGGGCATCCAATGGTAAACAATTTTAAAACCAGCCGCTCGTAACAAAGTAGTGGCTTTAAGAGTTTCACGAGTGGTGTGACCACGTCGATTGAGTGCAAGAATATGGTCATCAAAACTTTGAACACCCATTTGGACTTTGGTCACTCCCAGTCGGCGCAAATTAACCAGAGTTTCGAGTTTAATCTCGTCGGGACGGGTTTCAATCACTAAACCGACATTACGATGATCCGTGGTTTGATTATATATTTGTGCTTCAGTAAGAGAGTCAAATTCAATCCCATTAAGCGCATCAAAACAGCGCAGGATAAACCACTCCTGATAATTTTGCGGATATGCTGTCCAACAACCACCCAGGATGAGCAATTCAATTTTATTGGTAGGATGGCCAATCGCCTGGTAGGATTCCAACCTGGAAACAACCTGCAAAAAAGGATCAAAATTGTTCTGAAAAGCGCGGGCAGCTCCAGGTTCTTTGCGGACGTAACTTTTTGGAAGCAGTTCATCATCCGGGCAAAAAATGCAATTCCCCGGGCAGGGAAAGGGTTTGGTTAAAACAGTGATGGTGGTCACTCCGGAAAGAGTCCGCATGGGTTTCATGCGAATCTGGCGAAGCAAATGGGCATCCGATTCTAATTCACCATTATTCACTAACTGGTAATATACTCTTACCAGAATATATTTCGCCACATACCCGCCGTTTGGCAATGGATGGGCGCGGATACTCTTAAATACCGATTTGCCTTCCTGTACTTCATGCAGGATCTGGCGGGCGGTTTCCACTTGATCAGGAGATGGATCCTGGCTTTTTTGCCAGCTTATTTTTTTAATGGTCATTTAAACTCAATCGTATGGCTATGGGTCAACCTGCGTAGACTATAATTTCAGATATGCAGGAACAGACCATCCAGCAATTATTAACGATTAATCGAGAATTTTATCAAACATTTGCCTCTTCCTTTTCCCAGACTCGGCAGCGAATTCAACACGGTATCCTATTGATCTTAAATGACCTCCCTAAAGTTGGAAATTGGCTGGATCTGGGCTGTGGCAATGGTGCGCTGGCGCTGGAGTGGGATCGGCAGCGACGCCAGGGGTGCTATTATGGATTGGATTTCAGCTCAACTCTTCTGGATTGTGCTCGTAAAACGGTCACAACGATGCGAATGTCACCCAATCTTCAAATTGATTTCATTCAAGCGGATCTAACTGATGCAAAGTGGCTTTCAAAATTACCCCAAATAAAATGGGATGGCATATTAGCATTTGCTGTTCTTCACCATATTCCAAATATTTCCTTAAGATCACAATTAATGAAACAGATATACACTCTTCTAAGTAAAAAGGGGAAATTTATCTTCTCTGTCTGGCAAGTCCAAAATAGCCCGAAATTAATGGAAAGGCGGGTTAGTTGGGAACAGGTTGGTCTTTCAAATTTGGATGTTGAGGAGGGGGATACATTAATGGATTGGCGGGCAGATGTCAAAGACGATCAAAGTGTGGTTGGTTTGCGTTATGTTCACATGTTCACAATACAGGAATTGACTGACCTTGCAGCCTCAACCGGTTTTCAGGTGGTTGATTTCTTTGACTCGGACGGTTTCAATGGTAAACTGGGTCACTATCAGGTTTGGGAAAAATTATAGAACTTGTTAAAAAAAAATTCCTCAAATTCGGTAGTATCATATTTAATATAAAGTTGATAAAAAAATGAGGTGAATTATGACAAACGGGCAAATTGATCTTCTAAAATTATTTCAAGCTGCAGCAGGGGCTTTGCAGCAAAACCAGTCTACTTTGAATCAAGCGGATACCTATAACCATGATCATGGCGATAACATGGTCAATACATTCAATACCATTGTACAGGCACTGCAGCAAAAGCAGGATGCCAAACCAGCCGCCCAATTGAAATATGTCAGCCAGCAGCTCAACCAGAACGCCACCAGCGGATCCGGCAAAACGTACGCCCAGGGATTTGCACAGGCAGCTGCTCATTTCAAAGGTACAGAGATTACTCTGGAGAGTATATTGTCCTTGATTCAAATGATTCTGGGCGGTGGGCAGGCGACTACTAATACAGGGAGTTCCACCGATATAATTGGATCAATATTGGGCGGATTGCTGGGTGGACAGAGTACCTCCTCAACATCTCAATCTGGACAGGGTGGAGGCTTGGGCGATTTATTAGGCGGACTGCTTGGAGGTCAGAGCGGTTCGTCCAACAACACGGGTGGAGATTTGCTTGGTTCTTTGATAGGCGGACTTGTAGGTAATAGCCAAATGACGGATACGGCTTCTCATACGCAGTCCAGCCAAATTGTTACAAGCTCGATCCTGCAGGCATTATCAAAACTGCTAGGTAAATAGGCAGCTTTGATATTGCGAAAAAGAGGCAGGCAAATCGCCCGCCTCTTTTTTGTCTGCAATAAAATGAAAAGTATAATGCTTTCGATTCAATTCTCATAAAAAGGTGAATTTGATGCTTTCTTGGATACTTATCATACTTATCCTAATGGTTTTTTTTACCGCCTTTTTACTTCTCCGCACTCTAAGTTTGCATAGAAGTGAAAAAAGTGTGGAGACGGTTGAAAACATTAAAATGGATAACCAGCTGATTGCCCGCCACCTTTCAGATACCATTCGTTGTCAGACAATTTCTAATCAGGAAACATCAGATAGTGATTATTCACCATGGCTGCAATTGCACGACGTTCTGAAAAAGAATTATCCTTTGCTGAGCAATACCCTATCCAGACAGGAAGTTAACCATTACAGCTTATTGTATAAATGGCCCGGTAGAAATAATACACTGAAACCCATCTTGTTTGCTGCTCACTTGGATGTGGTCCCAGTCGATAAAGATACAGAAAAACAATGGACTCATCCCCCCTTTACTGGAGAAATAGAAAAGGAATTTGTCTGGGGTCGGGGCACATTGGACATGAAAAACCACCTAGTAACCCTTATGGAAGCCGCGGAATTTCTAGTTAAGGAAGGGTATTCTCCCAAGCGTACAATTTATTTTGCCTTTGGACATGATGAGGAAATTTATGGCTTAAATGGTGCTTTGAAAATTTCCCAATGGCTTGAAAAACAAGGCATCAAACTGGGCGCCATTTTGGATGAAGGTGGCAACATCACTCAGGAAATCTTAAAAGATGTCAATTCTCCCGTTGCAGTGGTTAGCGCAGGTGAAAAAGGATTCCTTACCCTTAATGTGAGTGCCCATGGTAAGCCCGGCCATTCTTCTGCGCCCCCGCGCCAGACAGCTATCAGCATTGTTGCACGTGCCCTGGCTTTGATTGCTGATAATCTCATGCCGGCAAGATTGGATGCAATCATGCCCTTACTGAAAAGTGCAGGGGCTCAATTACCGCTCTTTTGGCAAGTGATGGTAGCGAATTCCTGGTTGTTTAAAGGTTTTCTGCTAAAGCAGCTGGGAAAAAATACACTCCTCAATGCCCAAATTCGCACCACTTCGGCTTCCACGATGATCAGTGGGGGTATTAAAGATAATATGATGCCTGCTTTTGCTCAGGCTAAGGTTAATTTCCGTTTATTGCCTGGTGATACGGTTGAAAAAGTAATTGCCAATGTAAAAAAAGTTGTCGCGGATCCAAGGGTGGAAATTGAATTTGAAGAAGGACGCGGATGGGATGCATCTCATCTCTCACCCACGGATGCGCCTGCTTATTATACGTTAGAGCTTGCAATTAAGCAGGTCTTCAATAACATTCCAGTTGCCCCTGGTATTTTCCGGGGGGCAACGGATGCACGCCACTACGAGAAAATTTGTAAAAATGTTTATCGCTTTACCCCATTGCTCATATTGCCTGAGGATGCTGCCCGGGTACATGGCATTGATGAACGTATCCGCATAGAGGATCTGGGGTCTATGGTTAATTTTTTCATCCGCCTCATCCGTCTATGGGGTGAAGCGGAATTTTAATGTGATTATCGTTCGATAATTGTACAGATAACCAGGCGATCCTTGCCACCAAAACGATATTTGTAATCTTCATTACCACGCATAAAATCAAATTCGGAAATCTGATTTTCAGTTGCCCAGCGCAATAGATTTCCCAATAGAACCCAACCCGGGGAATATTCGCTGAATTTGGGATCAAATCCAGAGTTATATACTAATATTTTATTTTTATAGTTGAAGCAAAAATAACTTGCGGCTTTTTGTTGGTGGATTTCAAGAAAAGATAGCTGCAAGATTTTTTCCTTAAAAGCCCATTGCATTGTCAGGTGCATTTGTTTGTGCATAGATGGTGTAAGAAATTCTGATTTTTCTTTATCCAGTGCCATTAGCTGTAAGAAAATTTCAATTTCATCCTCTATGGAGGATTGATTCTCAATAAAATACCAGTGCAGATCTGTATTTTCTTCTGCGCGGTGCATTTTCCGCCTAATTTCATGCCGTTGTTTTTTCTCAATAGAAGTCAGATAATCCTCCCAGTTTCTTGGGAGCATGATATAAGGTGATTGTTTGGTACATTCGGTTCTAAAACGCCAAGCATTCTGTCTGGCAGCTTTCTCCATGACTATTACTGTAGGAGAGGTTTGCATCAGGTTATGGAGAATCAGCTGATCCCAATGTGGGAAAGACGGGCTGGTAATAAAATTAATTAATTCATGAATAAATGATTCCAGATCTGTTGGTTTGACAATGAAATCCAGATAATCACAGATTTCTTTACTGCCCAAAAAATATAGAGTAGTTTTTTCATTTTCCTGAAAAAAGAAAAAGGGCGCAATTCCAACCAAAGAATTTTTCTGTTGAGCGCTGATGATGGCTAATTGAGCTTTCTTGGTCCATTCCCCCCCTCCAAGCGTCCGCCACCAGTTTTCCAAATAACCATATCTCAAAAAAGGAACATCATTGATGCTTTGTTCCAATAATGTATCCCACTGTTCTTGAAGTTTGGAAGGAAAATTTGTATGTAATATAAGTTCCATGTTTATTCAAAAACAAAATTATATCCTCAGGTTCAGGTTTTGGGCATAAGAGACAGAAAATGATTATGCTAAAATGGAGCGGTTATGAGCATCGATAAAATCTGGTTAGCTTCTGCTTCGCCGCGCCGCCGCCAAATTCTGGGATGGACTGGAATTCACTTTAATCCCTTGTCAATGAATATTGATGAGTCGGAAGGGGAGGGTGAAAAACCAAAAGATTATGTCAACCGTCTGGCGATTGAAAAGGCAAGAAAGGCGATGGATGAAATATCCTCAGATGGATTGATAGTTGCCGCCGATACCACAGTTGTTCTGGAGGACAAAATCATGGGCAAACCGATGAATCGTGCGGAAGCTGACCGTATGCTTACCTTTTTACGCAATAGAAAGCATGAGGTTATTACAGCCCTGGTTATCTTAAAAGTAAGTGACAATTCATTGATTAGTGAGTGCTGTATTTCACCCATTCAAATGCGTGACTATACTGATCAGGAAATCCAGACTTATGTAAATACGGGTGATCCACTGGATAAAGCGGGCGCCTATGCCATTCAACATTCCCAATTTAATCCTGTAATCAATTTTCAGGGTTGTTTTGCCAGCGTTATGGGTATGCCTTTATGCCATTTGGAGAGAAATTTACGAAAATTTGATGGTTACCAACGGCGTGAAATGCAAATCATCTGCCAAAAGTTTCTGGATTATACTTGCCCAATCCATCAACGAGTAATGGATGGAGAAAACATCGGTTAAGCGGTGAAAGTAATATGATAATGATGAAGATAAAACAACTCATTAAATGGTCGATTTCATTGTTTCTTATTGCATTGATAGTGACCAGCTGTGCAAAAAATGCAGTCATTTTGCCTACTCCCAAGGTAAATGTAACCACTGCTCCAAAAGCAAGCAGCATTGCCCAGAATTTCCTGACCGCCTGGGAAAAAGAAGATTACGCTGCAATGTATGCATTGCTAACCACATCTTCAAAATCTGCCTATACGGAGGTAGATTTCACTCAGATTTATCTCGATACTGCAACCAACCTTACATTAAAATCGCTTACTTCTGAAATAAAGCATGAAACCACCAATCCAACAACGGCTGTCATCGATTATCAGGTTACTTACACGACGAACTTATTTAATGATATAAACCGCGATTTACAAATGAATCTGGTGATGGAAGATGCTGGCTGGAAAATCCAATGGGATAGCAGTCTGATTCTGCCAGAATTAAAAGGTGGTAATAAACTGGCCTTGGATTTGCGTGTTCCCAAACGCGGAAATATTCTTGATCGCAAGGGTGAACCAATCGTGTCTCAGTCAGAAGCTTATGCGCTGGGGATAATACCGGGGCAAATTGGGGAAGGTCAGGAAGGGCAACTGCTTTACCAGCTTTCTCAGTTGACTGGCAAACCCCAGCAGACTATTCGCGCTTCTTATGAAAACGCCGGCTCGGATTGGTATGTGGCGGTCGGGGAAGCGTCTGCAGATGAGGTGAATGCCAGATGGAATATCCTTACCAGTCTGGGTGGTTTGGTGATGACCAAATACTCATCCCGTTATTATTACAATGGGGGAGTAGCCCCTCAGGCAGTGGGATATGCTCTGGGTATTTCTCCTGAACAATTGGAGGAATATAAACGCAAGGGGTATCTCGGGGATGAGAAAGTAGGTCAGGCGGGATTGGAGAAGTATGCGGAAGAATCGTTGGCAGGTAAATCCGCCGCATCTTTATATATCGTGGATGTCAACGGGCAGATAATCAATCGATTAAACCAATCCGATCCACGTCTGCCGCAGGACATCACCACAACGATTGATAAGGATTTGCAATTGGCATCCCAGCAAGCCATTGCTGGTTTTCGCGGTGCGATTGTGGTGATGGAAGTGAATACCGGCAGAATATTAGCCATGGTTTCCTCACCGGGCATTGACCCAAATCTTTTTGAACCGGCCAATCGCAATAATGAAGTTTTAAATAATTTATTAAACGATGGACAGCAAAGGTTGCTTAACCGGGCAGCCCAAAGCAGCTACCCATTGGGTTCAATTTTTAAAATTATTACCATGTCGGCTGCGCTGGAAAGCAATTTATATACCCCCACTTCCACTTATTATTGTGACAGCTATTTTACGGAACTGCCTGGTGAACCCCTGGCGGATTGGACTGTGGCAAAGAAATACCCTCCCAGTGGAAACCTGACCCTTACACAAGGTTTGATGCGTTCCTGCAATCCCTGGTTCCTGCATATCGGTCTTGACCTGTTCCGACAAAAAGGTGCCAAATTCATATCTGACCTTGCCCGTGGTTTTGGGCTCGGCAGTGCGACCGGTATCGAGCAGGTAGCTGAGGATGCCGGTAATATCCCAGATCCAAAGACCGATGGGGATTCAGTGCAGTTGGCTTATGGTCAGGGTGAAACGTTGGTAACTCCTTTGCAGGTGGTTCGGTTCATCGCTGCCATTGGTAATGGCGGAACATTATACCGACCGCAAATTATAGAAAACATGACAACTTCCACTGGAGTTACAACTTTTACCTTCTCACCAGAAAAAACAGGTATCTTACCGATTAAGACCGAAACGTTGACAGCCGTGCAGGACGCCATGCGCTTGGTGGTCAAAAACAAACTTGGTACGGCTTATTATGCTTTGGAAGGATTGAATATTCCCATTTATGGAAAAACAGGTACAGCTACAACCTCAACGGATAAACCGCATGCTTGGTTTGCCGGATACACAAACACTGGGCGTACTGACAAACCGGATATTGCGGTAGTGGTGCTCGCTGAAAATGCCGGTGAAGGATCTGAAATAGCTGCCCCGATCTTCCGTCGTGTGCTTGAATATTACTACTTTGGAAAAGCCATCAAGCTTTATCCATGGGAAACTTCGTTTAATGTCACCCGCACACCCACTCTGCAATATACACTCACGCCCACCGAGACGCCCATCCGCCCGCCGACGGAAATCAAAACCCCCACTCCTAGTGGATGAGTGATCAAACCCTTTCTGGTTTAGTGCTTCGTTTGCAGTCAGGATTTTATTATATCCAGACTGAACATGGTTTAATCACCTGCAGTATACGCGGAAAGTTGAAGCAAGGTCGTCTTAATGAGGACCTGGTAGCTATTGGTGATCATGTTCAAGTGGCACTTTCATCTTCTACTACTGGGGCTATTGAAAAAGTTGAACCTAGAAAGAATGCATTGGTCCGGTTGGCGCCTTCTACACGAGGTGAATACAAACAAATCTTCCTGGCAAATCTGGATCTGGTTATTTTTGTCTTTGCCTGTACTCAACCCGAACCCCATTTACGTATGCTGGATCGTTTTCTAATCATTGCAGAAAGACAGTCAATCCCTGCATTAATTGTTGCCAACAAGGTTGATTTGATAGGTAAGAAGAAAGCAAGCCAATTATTTGAGAGATATCCACCGCTGGGTTACCCGGTTCTTTGCACCTCTGCAAAAACCGGGCTTGGAATTTTGCAACTTAAGCAACTGGTTAAAAACAAAGTATCCGCATTCTCAGGTCCCTCAGGAGTCGGAAAAACCAGTTTACTGAACTCTATACAGCCAGGTTTGGGAATAAAGGTAAAGGAAGTAAATGAAGTGACAACCAAAGGACGGCATTCCACTGTAGTACGCGAACTTTTTTCTCTGGATGGGCAAAGTTTTCTGGCAGACTTGCCAGGATTACGCTCGCTGGAGTTATGGGATATTCATCCGGAAGAATTGGACGCTTATTTTCCGGAAATGAAAGGATTGGTCTCACAATGTCAATTCAATAATTGCACTCACCGCACAGAACCAGGTTGCGCTATAAAAGATGCTGTCGATCAAGGTAAAGTTCATCCCGATAGATATCAATCCTACCTGAACTTACGCGCAGGCATAAAAGAAACTGACTGGTAATGCTGGATATGGAGAAATACAAATTGATTGAAGAATAAATTTAAAATCGATTAATCAAACTATTACGATAGTACTGTATAATTCGCCCACAATCTGGCTGGTTATCTATGTCTCATCATAAATCACTAATTTTCATTTTCATTTTTCTTATTATTTCTTTATTGATTGGCTGTATCCCCGGTTTTCTAATAAGACCAACCGCCACTCCTCTTCCTCCTACACTTACCCCAACCCCCTTACCGCGTACTTTAACTATATGCCTAGGGCAGGAACCTGATTCTCTTTATCCTTATGGGACAGTTTCGCCCGCTTCTAAGATTATCCTAGCCACGTTATTTAATGGTTCGCTGAGTATGGTGGGAGATCATTTAACCACTGTAATACTGGAAAAAGTTCCAAGTGTTGAATCTGGTGATGTAACTCTTGAACCCATAAATGTAAAGAATGGCGATGAAGTCGTGGATGCGGATGGTAATTTGGTTTCCCTTTCCTCCGGTGTATCTGTTTTTCCGCATGACTGCACCAGCGCGGAATGTGTTCTAGTATGGGATGGCACCTCTCCATTACAAATGGATAAACTCAAAATCAATTTTCAACTTAAAGCTGGTCTAAAATGGTCAGATGGTCAACCGCTGACTGCTGCTGATTCAGTCTATTCCTTTCAAATGGCTTCTGATCCGGCCACCCCGGCATTGAAAACAGAAGTTGATTTAACCAGTTCATATAGCGCCATTGATGGACAGACAGTCCAATGGGTAGGCAAACCTGGCTTATTGTCCCATTCCCTCGATAAATATTTTTGGCTGCCATTACCCCAGCACTTGTGGAATAAATACTCTGCCGAACAAATATTGACTGCTGAGGATGTTGTCAAAAACCCGATGGGCTGGGGTCCATATGTGATCCAGAGTTGGACTCCCGGCAAATCTATCCGCCTGGTGAAGAACCGGAATTATTTTCGGGCTACCGAAGGTTTACCGAAATTTGATTTTCTTGAGTTTGTTTTTCTAAAAAGTGGTGAAAACCCGCTGGATGCAGTAAAGACGGGTAAATGTGATTTTGTGGATAAATCCGCGGTCACATTGGATCTGCTGCCTTCGATTCTGAAAGATCAGAACACTAAGCAATTGAACGTAATTATCCAACCAAGCCATGATTGGGAATTTCTAGCGTTGGGAATTAGGCCGGTCTCTTATGATGATAGTTACTATCCTTATGGAACTGACCGCTCCGCCTTTTTTGATGACCTGCGCACACGCCAGGCAATTGCCTCTTGTATTGATCGCGGGGGGCTGGTAAAAGATTATTTTTCAGGTCAGGCGGAAATTCCCTTAAGCTCTCTGGTTTCGAATAACCCATTCTTACCAATCGGGCTGTCAATTCTTTTATATGATCCAGTCAAGGCTGATCAATTGTTGACTGCAGCGGGCTGGGTGGATTACGATAAAAACCCGCTCACCCCGCGCATTTCATTCAATGTGAAAAATGTGCCCAATGGGATGATCTTTTCAATAAATTTATTATCCGCAGATTCGGGGATACACAAGCAGATTGCTGAACGCATCGCTGATTCGCTGACAAAATGTGGTCTTCAGGTGAAACTCATTCCAACATCTCTTAAAGAATTATATAAAGAAGCGCCCGATGGATTGGTATTCGGTAGAAAATTTGATTTAGCTGAACTCTCCCTGCAAACGGATGAGCAAACCAATTGTCAGTTATTTGATAGCAGAGAAATTCCGACCCAATTGAATTTTTGGATGGGAAAAACCAGCGGTGGAGCAAATTTTACAGGTTACATCAATCCCTCACTGGATGCTGCCTGTCAAACTATCAGACGTTCAGGCTTGAATTCCCAGTTGTATAAAACCAGTCAGCAGCAAGTGAACCAAATCATCAATCAGGAATTGCCATTGGTCCCTTTGTTTTTTCAACCAGAGATTTATTTATTTCGGTCTGATTTTTGTAAAAATGGCCTGAATGCGACCGAGGAAAGTTTCCTGGCCAACTTGGATACCTGGGAATATAGATCATCCTGTAAATAAGAAATCAGTACTTTAACGGTTTATAATGATTATTCAAGAAAATTATTAGAGATGATGGTTCCTGATTGGGTGTGACATTGACAATTATATTTAAAAAATGTATACTAAATTACCAAAATATATGAATTTATTCTTAACTGGATAATCTATTGTTGACATCCCAATTTAAATCACGTAAAAGAATGATGTGTGCTGTTAATGGTTTTTCCTGCTTGACATACGGTCTGGAAATATCTAAACTATAAGTAGATAGTTTTGCTCCATTAATTCACTGGATCATTATCAAATAAACATATATAGGAGGTGAAACACTAACTAGATATTGATTAAGTATAAAAGTATAAAGTCTAAGCAGAATCGTTAAATAATTAAAAGGAGAAAAGATGAAAAACAAGACTTTTGTTTTGTTTAGTGTGGTAATCGTTTCCACCATGTTGTTTGCCGCCTGTGCGCCAGCTGCCGCGACAACTGCGCCTGCAGCGCCAGCTGCACCAGCTGCACCAGCCAAATCAACTCGCCTTGGCGGATGGCTGGATAAAGTCGTGTTCTCGGCTGTTGCCGACCCCGAACCCGCCGTTGCTCAGATCCAGGCTGGGACCATCGACCTGTATTCCGCTACCATTGACAAGGCTGATGTGTTTGCAAAAGTCAAAGCGGATCCCAACCTGAGCTATGCCAATACCTACGGTTCAAGCAACCAGCTGCTCTTAAACACAGTGGTATGCACAGACAAAAATGTGCTCAACCCCTTCACCAATGCCAAGATCCGTGAAGCGATGAACTGGGCAGTTGACCGCAACTACGTTGTCCAGGAAATCTTTGGCGGCTTGGCCAAGGCTAAATTTAACCCCTTCACCACTGCTTTCCCCGATTACGCCCGCTATGCTGACCTGTTCAGCGCCATCGAGACCAAGTATGCATATAATCTTGATAAAGCCAAGGCTGTGGTCGACGCTGAAATGCCCGGCATGGGTGCCACGAAGGATGCCAATGGCAAATGGACCTATAAAGGCAAACCTGTCACCATCATTGGCATAATTCGTACTGAAGACAAACGCAAGGAAATTGGTGTATATTTCGCCAATCAGCTTGAAAAACTTGGCTTCACCGTGGACCAACAGCTAAAAATACGCAAGGAAGCTAGCCCCATTTGGCAGGGCGATCCCACTCCCTGTAAATTCAACTTCTACACTGCCGGCTGGATTTCCCCCCAGATCTACCGCGATGAAGGGTTAAACTTCATGCAATACAATACAGGCGAACTTCAGGGCTTACCCGTAATGAATGCCTACAAACCTTCCAAAGACCTGTATGATGATGGTGTGGCTCTTTATACCAACAGCTTCAAAACAATGGACGAACGCCGCTCCCTCTTCCAGAAGGCTCTGGATCTTTCCATGACCGAATCCTGGTGGGGTGTTTGGGTGAATGACTCCATCGCTTTTGAAACCTACACCAACAAGGTTCAGGGTGCATCTGACTTGGCTGGCGGCGTTGCCGGTTCCCAGCTCTACCCATACACTGCTCGCTTTATAGGCAAGGAAGGCGGCACACTCAATATCGCCAACTCGGCTATTATAGTGGATGCCTGGAACCCGATTGCCGGTTCCAACTGGATTGACGATACCATTGAGCGCAATTTCACTACCGATTATGGTGTCATTTACAATCCTTACACTGGTCTGCTTATGCCCAAATTGGTCACCAAGGCTGATGTCGTTGCCAAGGAAGGGCTGCCGATTGCTCAACCCCAGAGCAGTTGGGTGACCCTTAGCTTCCAGAAAGACATCACTGTTCCTGACGATGCCTGGGTGGATTGGGATGCAGCCAAACAGGTCTTCGTTACCGCTGCTGAAAAAGCCAAGGCTGACCCCAAATGGGCAAATACTGCCAAGACCAAGGTCACCGTGGTTTATACCCCTGATCTGTGGAAGACCACCTGGCATGATGGCAGCAGCTTCTCCATTGCAGACTTTGTCTTCAGCATGATCATGGATTTTGATCCCGGCAAGAAAGCTAGCAAGATTTACGATGAATCCCTGGCTGCCACCATTGATACCTATCTGACCCACTTCAAGGGCGTCAAGATCACATCGACCGATCCGCTCACCATTGAAACCTACGATGACCAATTTGCCCTCGACGCTGAAAACAACGTCAAAGATTGGTTCCCCAACATCTATGGTCCTTCTGCCTTTGCCGGTGGTATGCTGGCATGGCATAACCTGACCCCGGCTGTCCAGGCTGAAGCGGATGGCAAGATGGCTTTCGGCAAGGATAAATCCACCAACAAGAAGGTGGACTATACCAGCCAGGTTTCTGGCCCAACCCTGGATGTACAAATGAAGTACGTTGACGATGACATTACCAATAAGTACATCCCCTACGAAGCTACTATGAGTAAATACTTAACTCCTGATGATGCTGTGGCTCGCTATAACAACCTAAAAGCATTCTATGCGGCCCACAAGCATATTGTCCTCGGGACCGGCCCCTATATGGTCGACCAGGTATTCCCAGTCGAAGGTTCCATCTCTATGGTTCGTTATGACAAATACCTCTTCCCGGCTGACCAATTCGCTGAATTTAGCGAACCCATGCTCATGAACGTGGCTGTTGATGGCCCGACCACTCTCGTAGCTGGTAACGAAGCCTCTTTTGATGTCACCATTAACTTCAAGGGTAATCCCTATCCCATGAAAGACATTGACAAAGTGTCTTATACCCTTTTCAATGCCAATGGCGATATTGTCGCGACCGGCACTGCCCAATCCGTAGCGGATGGACAGTATAAGGTAACCCTGAGCAAGGATATCACCGCCAAACTGGATGCTGGCACTGCCAAACTGACAGTGGCTTCTGCTTCCATGGTGGTCAGCCTACCGGTCTTCGAAACCGCTCAGTTTGTTGTAACCAAGTAAGAGATCGTTTCGTTCGTTTTACGTAGTTTGAAGAAACCGATAGGGGTAGCTAACCTACCCCTATCGGTTACTGTTATAAAAAAGAAAGAGTGAAGTCTATGGCTGAAATCGGCTCACCTCTGTCAGCTCCTGTAGAGCAAGCAGTAAAAAAGACAAATCCCACTTTGGACACTTTGTTGCGTGTGTCCAAATATACGGGTGTTCGCATCATCACCTTGGCGATCTCTGTGGTGATAGGATTGTATTTGACCATCCTGATCGCTAATATGGGTGGTTATGTGGATACCATCCGTATTGCTCAAATTCGGGAAGATGTGAACGCACGCATTTCAGGCAACCCGAGCAATCGCGGCCTGGCAATCGAGGTTCGTACCAAGCTGATCAACGACGAAATTAATGCTCAAATCCACCGCCTGGGGATGGACCAACCCTTCCTGATCCGTAGTTTTAGTGCTCTCACCGATGCCATTACCCTCAATTTGGGACGCGCTCTCAATATGGCGAGTAATTCCGGGGCAAATCAGGTGCGTTTAATTATCTTGGAACGCCTGCCACCCACCCTGGTTTTGTTTGGTGCTGCAGATATCATTCTCTTCTTTATTGCTTTATTTTTTGCGCTGATCCTTTCCAGACATTATGGGAGTATTCTCGATAAAATCAGTGTGATGCTCACCCCGCTCTCTTCAGCTCCCGGTTGGTTTTACGGAATCTTTTTGATTTTGATATTTGCAGCCGTATTAAGAATACTACCATTTGGCGGCATGGTCGATTCTCCACCCCCACCAGCGACCATGGACTACCTGTTGAGTTTGTTGAAGCACATGGTTTTACCATTGGCGGCTTACACACTCAGCCTGCTGTTTTTACAGGTTTTTTCCTGGCGCACCTTTTTCCTGATTTACTCCAGCGAAGATTATGTGGATATGGCCAAAGCCAAAGGGCTGCCGGATAATGATATCCGCAATAAATACATCCTACGCCCCACCCTGCCTACCATCATCACCAGTTTCGCTTTACTGGTGATCAATTCCTGGCTGGGTGCCCCTATTTTTGAAACGATATTTAACTGGCCGGGATTGGGCAGAGCCCTGTACCAGGCAGTTGGATTGTTTGATACTCCCGTGATCATAGGGGAAACAGTGATTTTTTCGTATATGCTTGCGATCACTGTTTTTCTTCTGGATTTCATTTATGCCCTTGTAGATCCGCGCGTAAAAGTGGGCGGGGAAGAGAGAAGAGTATGAATCTGAAAGCGATCCGTGAAATTTTCCGCTATCCCTCAGTGGTGATTGGAGTTTTAATCATCCTCTTCCTGGTGGTCGTGTCCATTTACACTGTTTTTGCGATACCTTATGATCAAGCGGTTAAATTATGGCGTGGCAGCGAAGAGGATTGGTACAAAAGTCCAAAGATAGCTGCCCCGATTTGGTACAACTGGTTCCTGACGGATAAACTTCCGGTAACCCAGGATATTTTTAGCAATGACCCATCCGTGACCAGAATGATCACTGCTAATTCTGCTGGGCGTGTAATCACCTATACCTTCCCGATCAAGTATGATTACGCCACCTTCCCGAATGACATCTCCCTTTATTTCGCCACGAATTTTCAGGACAAAAAACCGTTTGTTGATATCAGCTGGATCACACCGGATGGAAAAGAAACCCGTTTGAACGGTTTTGAGATCGACAAAAAGTTTACCTATCGCCTTAACCAGGATGATAAAGTCACCCGCAAGTTGGGTGGTGTGGTAGCTTCTACCGGCTTGTTTGCTGACCCCAAAATTAAGACCAAGCCAACGCCAGTCAAAGGGACTTATTACCTCAAAATCAATGTGGTGACCTTTGACCAGACAACAGACTTGTCGACCGAATTAATTATTTATGGCAAGGTGGCTGGTTGGGCTGGAACGGACTATCTGCGCCGCGACTTGGGGATTGCTCTACTGTGGGGCACCCCCATCGCCCTGATGTTCGGTCTGCTGGCAGCCCTGGGAACATCCATATCTCAGTTGATCATTGCCGGTATCAGCGCATGGTTTGGTGGCTGGGTGGATACCATCTTGCAGCGTATCACAGAAATCAACCTGGTACTGCCTTTCCTGCCCATTCTTATCATGATCGGTACTTTTTATTCACGCAGTATCTTTGTAATCTTAACTGCAGTGATCCTCCTCAGCATTTTTGGACAGGGGATCAAAACATTCCGGGCGGTTTTCATGCAAATTAAAGAATCAGCCTATATTGAAGCGGCGCGTGCTTATGGCGCCAGCAATTTCCGCATCATTTTTTTGTACATGATCCCACGCTTGATCCCGATGCTCATTCCTGATTTAATTGTACTAATCCCGTCCTATGTGTTCCTGGAGGCTTCGCTGGCCATCTTGGGCTTGGGTGATCCCACGCTTCCAACCTGGGGCAAGATGATCCAGGATTCTGAATCACAAGGCGCCTTGTACCAGGGATGGTATTACTGGGTGCTGGAACCATCTGTCTTATTGATGGTGACCGGGCTGGCTTTTTCAGTGGTTGGTTATGCATTAGACCGGATCTTTAATCCGCGCTTGAGAAGTCAATAATTATGGCTGGCAAACCACTCTTAAAAGTGGAAGATCTGGTACTTCATTTTAAAACCACCAAAGGTAAAGTCCAGGCGGTTGATAAAGTAAATTTCTCATTGATGCCTAATGAGGCGGTGGTGATTGTGGGTGAATCGGGTTGCGGAAAAAGCAGCCTGGCAAAAGCTATTTTAAGACTACTACCCAATAATATTGAAACCTATAGCGGCAAGGTATTTTTTGAAGACCGGGATATCATGCTCCTGAGTGATGAAGAATTCCGCAAGAATGTGCGCTGGCAACGTATGTCAATGGTACCCCAGGCAGCAATGAACTCACTAAACCCAGTAATGCGTATTGGTGACCAGGTGACGGAACCCTATCTCATCCACACCGGGGTTTCCAAAACGGAAGCCATTAAACAAGCCAAGAAGGTTTTTGGTTATGTGGGTGTGCCTGAAGATTTCTTAAACCGGTATGCTTTTGAATTGAGCGGAGGTATGCGCCAGCGCGCGATTATTGCCATGGCAATAATTACAATGCCTGGTCTGATTATTTTAGATGAACCCACTTCAGCCCTGGATGTGTTGACTCAGGCCAATATCTTTAATGTGCTCAAAACCCTCAAACGTGAGCTCGAAATCAGTTTCATTCTGATTACTCATGATATTGCCACATCAAGCGAATTGGCAGATAAGGTAGCGGTGATGTACGCCGGTCAGATTGTGGAAGTGAGTGATGCCACCAGTTTCTTTACCCATGCGCTGCATCCCTACTCCCGAAAATTGATGGACAGTGTTCCACGACTGCGCGGTGACAAGGAACCCGATTTTATTATCGGCCAACCGCCCAGCCTTCTCAATCTCCCCATCGGCTGCCGTTTCCGCGATCGCTGCCCTTCCCGTTTTGAGAAATGTGATCAGGAACCCCCTATGATTCAACAGGATGGTCATTTGGTGAAATGCTGGTTATACCAAAATTCCAAGGAGTCCCATCATGGCTGAAATGGTGAATACCGTTGAAAATGAAAACGAAAAGGATGCAACCAAAAATGGCATTCTACTGTCAATTAAGAATTTACGAGTCTGGTTTGAATTAAAGCGATTTGGTTTTGGACATGTCGGTGATGTGCATGCTGTGGATGGCGTTAGCTTTGATCTGCACAATGGGGAAGCTATAGCTGTGGTAGGGGAAAGCGGCTGCGGTAAATCGAGCTTGATGAAAACCATTCTTGGACTGTACCGTCCTACGCGGGGAAATATTCTGGTCGACGGTGAAGATGTGAGCAAGATGAAACCAGCCGAGTTGAAGGAATACCGCTCGCATGTGGGCTATATTCAACAGGATCCCTATGGTGCAATGGCGCCCTTTATGACCATTGAACGGATTTTGGAAGAACCCATGCTAATTAATGGCATCAAAGATAAAGAGCAAAGAAAAAAAAGGCTTCGCAGAATGTTGGAAGAAGTCAAAGTCTTCCCGGTTGATGACTTTTTACCGAAATATCCGCATATGCTTTCCGGTGGGCAGCAGCAGCGTATTGTCATCGCCCGTTCCATGTTACTGGAACCTAAATTCATCGTAGCTGATGAACCCGTCTCCATGCTGGATGCTTCTGTCCGTGTGGAAATCCTCAAATTGCTGCGCGGGCTGCAGGAAAAACGCCACCTGGCTGTTATTTACATCACACATGATCTTTCCACTGTGCGGTATTTTTCGCGCCGTATTTTTGTTATGTATGCAGGACAGCTGGTGGAAAAAGCCAAAGTGAAGAATCTGCTTAATAACCCCTACCATCCTTACACAAAAGACTTGCTGACTGCCACGTCCGACCCGGACGGTAAAAATGCCAAAGTTATAAAGGAATTACCCCCGGGTGAACCACCTAACCTGATCAATCCCCCCACTGGATGCCGTTTTCACCCACGCTGCCTGAGAATTATTAAAGGATTGTGTGATATTCAAGTTCCACCCGAATTTGAACCCGAATCTGAACACCGCGTAGCATGTTGGTTATATAAATCAAAATAATGATTCATCTGGACGCACGTGCCATCCTGGCGATTGGTTTTGTCTTGGTGATGTTGGGATTCATCCTTCCGCTGCTGGAAGTCTTGCAGATTCTGAAGTCGACCCTTCTGCTTAACTTCTTCTCTTATGCGATCTCGATTTTAGGAGTATTTCTGGGTGTCATCGGTACGGCCTATTTAATTGTCCGGCGTCGTAAAAAGTAATATTCGTCAACCATAGATATTGACAGTAGAAAATAAAAGTACGGAATTTTATTCCTCACCTTCGTCATTAGATAGTCGTCTGGATTGTGATAAAATTTGCCTGCTTAATCACTGGGGCATAGTGCAATGGCAGCACACCAGCCTTTGGAGCTGTGGATCTTGGTTCGAATCCAGGTGCCCCAGCCTTGCGGTCTTTACTGAAAAGAAAGCATAATACTGTTAAAATAAGTGAGCTACTTATTACTGATTTGGTGATAATGGCTCATTTATTTTAAATACAAATAAGGAGTCGCGCTATGAAAGTTTCTGCGGTGATCCTTGCGGCGGGGTTAAGCAAGCGCATGAAATCAGCACGTCCCAAAGTTCTGCACCCATTGCTTGGCCGACCCATGATTGAATATCCTCTCGAAGCAGTCAAAGATGCCATCACCGAAAAACCGGTGATTATCATTGGTCATGGGGCGGAGGAGGTGAAACAAGCGGTGAGTGACCGGGCAGAGTATGCGCTTCAAAAAGAGCTGTTGGGGACTGGGGATGCAGTCAATGCTGCCAGAAATCTCCTGGATGGAAAGACTGACCTGGTGCTTGTGGTCAACGCGGATTTACCTTTGCTGAAACCTGAAACAATAAGAGAACTGGTGGATTTGCAGAAAGACAATTCCGGACCCTTATCCCTCCTCACTTTTTTGGGAAATGAATCTCGCGGCTTTGCCAGGATTGTTCGCTCCAATGCGGGTAACGTAGTTGAGATAGTTGAAGAAAAAATAGCCACACCGAAGCAATTGACCATTAAAGAATTCAATGTGGGCATTTATTGTTTTGCCTCTCATTGGCTTTGGGACAATCTGAAAAACATTAAACTATCCCCGATTGGTGAATACTACTTAACCGATTTGATTCGCATAGCGGCTGGCCAGAATTTACTCGTTAAGGCGCTTACTCTAACTAACCCCGAAGAAGCCATGGGCATCAATGATCGCATTCATCTGGCGGAAGCAGAAGCTATTTTACGCCGCAGAGTGAATGAGGAATGGATGCTGACTGGAGTCAGTATGTTGGACCCCGAACGGGTTTATATTGAAAAGAGCGTGACCATTGGTCGAGATACGATGCTCTTTCCAGATGTCTATCTGCGAGGAAATACCAGTATTGGTGAAGGATGTGAAATTGGTCCTAATACCATAATAACAGATTCAAAAGTTGGTAACTGTTGCACAATCCAGATGTCGATTATGGAAGGCGCGATTGTAGAGGATGAGGTTTCCATAGGTCCATTTGCGCGATTGCGCCAAGGTGCCCATCTGGGTAAGGGCGTCCACATGGGCAATTTTGGTGAAATTAAAAATTCCAACCTTGGCCCAGGCGTAAAAATGGGTCATTTTTCTTATATCGGCGATGCGGAAATTGGAGAGAATACTAATATTGGTGCCGGGGTGATCACCTGCAATTTTGATGGGGTGAAAAAAAATAAAACCGAAATTGGCGCCAATGCGTTCATTGGCAGCGATACGATGCTTAGAGCTCCAGTGAAGATAGGCGAAGGCGCCTATACGGGTGCGGGTTCTGTGGTTACGCATGATGTGCCTGCCCATGCCGTTGTGGCTGGCGTCCCTGCCAGACCCCTGATAAAAAAGAGAAAAAGCGCCAAAAAATTGAAGTGACAATGGAACTATAAAATGTCAATATTGAATGATGACATGACGAAAATTTTGGTCGAAGCGGCACGCCACGCGCGCCAATGGGCGTATGTGCCTTATTCACATTACCCGGTAGGAGCTACCTTGCTGACGGATTCCGGAAAGATCTATGATGGAGTAAATGTTGAAAATGCTGCCTATCCAACCACCATATGTACGGAACGCATGGTTGTAATTAAGGCAATCTCCGAAGGTGAACACGGTCTCACCGCCATCGCGATTGTGACCAGCAATGGCGGTATGCCATGCGGCTCCTGCCGACAGGCAATGGCTGAATTTAATCACAAAACGACCGTCATTATTGCCGATGAAAAGGGACAAATTGTAAAAGAGACATCACTGGAAAACCTTCTTCCAGATGCTTTTCTGCCGATTGATTTAAAATAACTGTTTGTTTGTAAAAAAATTAGATTGAAATAATAATATGGCTGTTCAGGAACGCATCCGCAAGGTGGAAGCCATTGTGATCAGTCATTCCGATTATGGCGAGGCTGATCGCATTTTGAATCTATTTACTCGCGAAATGGGCAAAGCGCGGGCATTAGCTAAGGGAGCACGTAAGGAACATTCACGCAAAGCCGGTCATATAGAACCCTTCACTTGTACAACATTAATGCTTGCCAAAGGCACCAGTTTCTGGATTGTCAGTCAGGCAGAAACAGTGGATGCTTTTCCTTCCATCCGGGAGGACCTTACCAAAACAGCTCAGGCGGCCTATGTGGTCGAATTGTTGGAACGTTTTACTTCAGAGGGTGAGATTCAACCACCTCTTTACCGCTTAGTAAAGGAAACGCTGGGGAGAATTGCTTTCCAGACGGATGCCTTTCAAACTCTAAGATATTTTGAGACGCGTTTTTTGGAGATGGTGGGATATCGTCCGGAATTATTTCATTGTGTTCAATGCCGTGCTGAAATTCAGGCGGAAGATCAATTTTTCTCAATTTTACAGGGCGGAGTGATGTGCCCCAAATGCGGCAACATCGCTGACACCACCAGACCAGTGAGCATGCTTGTCTTGAAATACCTGCGCCATTTTCAGCGCAGTGATTTTAAAGATATTCAACAGCTTGATGTCCCGCCGTTCATCCGCCAGGAAATGGAAAAATTAATGCAGTCCTATTTGACTTATTTAGCTGAGCGAAAGCTGAACACGCCCGCTTTCTTGCGCGCAATTCATCCACCCACTGACCTGCAAAATATTCCTGATGATAAAATAATCAAGTGAAGTTATTGTTTAGCGATGCTATTTTTGTTTAATAATTTTGCATTAACCAGGATGACGAAAGAGGTGTTAGATGAATGATGCAATTCCGAGTTATTCTTTGGAAGAGCGCATCCGCGGTCTGGTGGACCAAATCGATGCCTATATCGCCCAGTATCACGGTGGTGGGGTGAAGTTCATCTCCTTTGATGGCAAAGTGGTGTGTGTGCGCATGGAAGGCGCCTGTGCCGCCTGTTCATTGCAACCAGCTACTCTACACGGCTGGGTGGAAGGCACTCTTAAACAATTCTTTCCCCAAATTGAGAAAGTGGAAGAAGCCTGACAGAGCATTGAGAGGGCGGGTCACACCCGCCTTTTTGTTGACTTGATAATAGAACAAGTGTTCTGTATAATTGAGATATGCAACTCTGGCAGCATTTTCTCACCCGGCTTGGACTGGAACCCCGCGCGGCAGCGGATGCTTCCCTGCTGCGTTCCCTGCGCGATCTGGCCGCCTGCGAACAGCGCCCGCCGGAAGAAGTGATCGCTGGTCTGCTCAACCAGACCCTGCAGGAGCGCCAGGCAGCCGAAAGCAATTGGAAGCGCTGGCAGATGCTCACCCCGCGCGAACAGCAAATTGCTGCCTTGGTGTGCCTTAACCATACCAGCCGCCAGATTGCCGCCCTTTTGGTCATCTCACCTGAGACGGTCAAAACCCATGTCGGCAATTTGCTGAGAAAGTTTGGTCTGTGCACCCGGCAGGAGCTGCGTCAGGCCCTGGCCGGCTGGGACTTCAGCGCTTGGGAACAGCCGCCGCGTAGCAGCTGAATCAGGAATTTTTTGCGGATTCTGTCAGGTGTGTGATGAAAGATTTTCCTGGTCGATGAAGAATCTGACGGTTTTAATTCTTCCACTATGAGTCCGGGAATTGCTGGTAAAATAGCGGGGTTTGCATCCAACCATGTTTCCGCCATTGGTTAAATTGTGGCGGAACTTATTTAACAAGAGGTACTCAATGGATTTCTGGTGGTTGCTGGTCCTGGCGGTCAGTCTAGCTATGGATTGTTTTGCTGTTTCCCTGGGAATCGGTTCTTCGCCGCTGCCCACCGAGTTGGGACATTCCGATTACCCGCCTGGTCTGGTACCCCAGACTCTGGCACCCCTATTGGAAAAGCGCGTGGCCCTCAAGCAGCGTGCGCTGGCTTTGCCACATTGGGATCCGCGCCGACGCAAGGATAAATCCTGTTCTGCTGCCCATAAATGGCTCCTGGTGACCTGCTTTGGCTATCTGGGCTACAAGAATGCCCGCTTTGGGCGCATTGAGGCTCATGAAGCTGTCACCACCTAGGGCCGTGAGGCACTGCTGCGCGCCAAGGAGGCCGCAGAAAAAATGGGCTTCACGGTGTTGCATATGTATGTAGACGGATTATGGGTGAAAAAAGCTGGGTGTAACCAGCCAAAAGATTTTCAGCCCCTGCTGGATAAAATTGCCAAAAACACCTCCCTGCCGGTGGCTCTAGATGGCATTTATCGCTGGGTGGCCTTTTTACCCTCACGGGTGGATGCGCGCCTGCCGGTACCCAACTGCTATTTTGGCGTTTTTCAGGATGGTTCCACCAAAGTGCATGGCATCGAACTGCGCCGGCGCGATAGTGCCCCCTTCATTGCCCAGGTGCAAGCCGAGATGCTCAATTGTCTGAGA
>Ga0209777_10001874_pt1 | contig 29000 bp, 28 predicted proteins | sample FrelakmetHBP12HB_FD_187147 | JGI IMG/M metagenome (GOLD analysis project Ga0209777, IMG submission 187147) | Freshwater lake sediment microbial communities from the University of Notre Dame, USA, for methane emissions studies -HBP12 HB (SPAdes)... | ecosystem: Environmental > Aquatic >...
CCGGAAACCGGGGTTCAACTCCCCGTGGGACTACCAAAATGAAATCAGATAGTTACTGATTACATCCACTCTATTTTCCTTTTAAATAAATGGCGCTCCCCACACTATTCCCAACATCGGAAATATAAATAGCGATCTGAGAGCATTAAGATGAATTTGTGTTGACTGCAAGAATGCATGGCAGAAAGACGTGCCCACCAACTATCAAAGTTGATTCGCTCCATCGGAAGGAAAGTTTGCGAAAAATTCTTTGGACGATTTGGCAGCCCCACCTAACACCAGTGGGTACTTATCTAGCGTAATACCTGGTGGCTTAAACTGCGCGAGCAATTTTTACAAGTTCAAGATATTAAGTTTGGAACGGGAGCGTGGATAACCAGGCGTATGACGACGAATGGGCTTCTTACTCTTTGTCGCCCCCATCAATATCAACGTGAGTAACTTGATTATTTTTCTTTTCGCCTCCTGCTACAACAATTTCTGCATATATCTTAAAATAATTGGATACGCGGGTATCGTCATTATTTAAGCGGTATATGTCACCTATCGAGAAAGCCTCTCCTTTAAAGGATTTGTTATATGCATCATAAAGTCGATCAGAGATGGGAAGATTTATCTTCTTATAAAATTTTTTAGAATGCCCTGGATCAACAACAAGGGGGAAGGATATTTCATTGCTGACAAGATTGTCACCAATATTGGGGGGGGTTGAATCAACCGCTGTTAAATGGAGATAAGACTTTCCTGATTTTTCCCGATCTTCCATGTGAACAACAAGCAAAATAGAATCAATCGAAAAAGTCCTAAACCCTGTGTTAGTAACTTTAAATTCTATCCATAATGGCAGGTCAAAAGTTTGTACTGGTTTGCCTTCATCATCTATCAATTCTTGCTCTAATTCTACCAAAATGCTGTTATCGGATTTAGCTTCCCACTTGAAGGCAATCTTTCTCGATTGTTGGTGATTAACATACGCAAGTAGTAAAGAGAGAGTCGCGATAAAAAAAGCGATTATAGAAATTATAATTGCTATATTAGATTTTTTATGCGTATTATACATGATCAAATCCTTTATTGTTGCATGATCGCGTTTAAAAGCCTGTCTATTATCTGTGTATTATCTTAAATTTAAATCCTTAACAATCCTATAGCATATTACCTTAAAAAGTGACCAATCAGTTGACAAAAAAAAGACAAAAAGGAAAAGCCCCCCCTACCATTCCCATATGAAGTGCTTATTTCTTTTACCTACAAAGTCACAAGCATGGTGAGTAAAATATTTTAAGGATTTGCGTTTGAAATAGTTGATCTACGCAAATAAACTGCCACGCTGTTGTCATATAGTATTATAAGAGAATAAAAGGAATTATTATCAGCTTTGAGATGACCTGAAAAATAGTACTTTATCTTTCGCACCTTTTTTACATTCCCTTTGTAAACGGTATTTTTTAGAGCAGACAAAGCCGTATTGTAAATCTCCGTTTATTTGGTTCCCTTTTATTCAACCCATCCTATTAAACTACTTGATGTTTTCAGGTCTGATCCATTGCGGAAGAATTGATTTCTCAACCTTAACTTTTTGTAATGCGGGATATTCAGAAATGAACGATTTCATATCCTCATCAAATTTATCTTCAACAACAACATCAAATGTTCCAGAAGAAAAACCTGCTATATATTGATCTATAAAAGGTCTATTGCCCCCGGCACTTATTTCGTCATTACTTTTCTTCTCACGGAGTATAATGTCAAAATGCCCTAAGTAACTTATTGAATTTGGTTTAATCTCTGTTTTTAAATTTAACTTGGCAAAACCCAATCCAGAAGTCAACGTAGGAATTCGGTAAGTCGTATAGAGACCATCAATATTATATGTACCACTCTCCAGTTCATACATCAGTAAATATTCATTGAAATAATCTTTTTCTCTTTTATAAGGTTTATAAGGACTTTCGGGATTGGAAGGAAGATCGTGCTTGCAATTTGGTTCGGATTGCGGGCAAATAAAAACGCTCAGCAATTCTAACTGACGGCTTGGTTTATATTGGTTTGATATTCTGACGGAAAGCAAAGCAATTGATTTTTTTGTAAGATCAATGTCGGACTGGCCTTTGGTGAGAGCCATTTTGTTGCCAGCACAACCACACATAGTGAAGACTAAACAAAAAATAAGCAGAAACCTGTACTTAATCATAAAATCCTCCATTCATTAGGATTAACACATAATTCCAACGACCTACCCTTGATACTTATACTACATGTTAAATTAGAGCTCTATAGTTTTTTTTGAATATTATAGTTTGAAATGTTCTGTGAATTAGGAAAATGAGAAAAGCAATATTTTCATGACCTTCACCCTAAAAACAGATGAACTCTAAATTAACATGTGGTACAAACATTTGGTGTAGGTCAGGAACTGATATCCCAAATGTGAGTAGAGTAGGACCTTCCAATGAAAGCAGTGATAGACTCACTAAGATTTCAGTGGTGGATGCTATTGTTCAGACAGCATTCAAGACGGGGAAAGAAGATCAATAAAACAATCAGTGAGGCAAGAACATATCGGAAGGTTTCTTTCGCTGGCTCTATTGATCATTCATAATTGATTGTTCATTAAAAGAAATAATGGGGCTAATGAGATATAAACGGGGCAGGCGTGATAATCCAATATCCAAAACAAATTTGAAGTTAACTGAATTCCATATAAATGAAACAGAGATTAAAAATAATTCTGTTGTTTCTTGTCACAGCAATGTTTTTAGGAGGCTGTAATATGCAAAATAGATTTCTTTATTTTCCCAGTGCGGAGTGGTCTTCCGCGCAAATGCTTGAATATGAAAATATAAAACTCTGGCAGGCAACGGCTGCAGATTATCAGGGGTTGATCGCCGCGAGTGATGCGCCCGCGCCCAGTGGTACGATTGTTCTTTTCCACGGCAACGGTGGCACGGCTGCCGACAGAGGATTTTATTTAGGGCCTTTTATGAAACTTGGTTTTCGCGTAATCTTAGCTGAGTATCCTAAATATGGAGGCCGACCCGGAAAGGTGGGAGAAAAACCGTTTGTCGCCGCTGGACTAGAAACTTTTCGTTTGGCTTTTGAGCAATATGGAGAACCGCTTTATCTTGTGGGAGAATCGCTGGGTTGCGGCGTTGCCGCCGCTATCGCTAAACAAACTTCGACTCCCATTGCCGGTATAATTTTAATTACGCCCTGGGATACGCTGGCTTCTGTCGCCAAATCCATGTTCCCCTTTCTTCCTGTGAAACTGGTTTTAACTGATAAGTATGACAGCATTGAGAATCTGAAATCGTTTAAAAATAAAATTTCCGTCATTGGCGCGGAACGCGATGAAATCCTGCCGATTAAGCACGCAATCAATTTGTATAATTCTCTTCCCGAAGGCAGAAAACGCATGTGGATAATCAAAGGCGCGGGCCATAACGATTGGCCGATGCACACTGACGCTTCCTTGTTCAAAGAAATAACCGATTTTGTCAGGATTGATAAATCATAAGCCATCCCGTCGGCGTTCGAGAGACTTTTTGTGGTGGAAAACATATCAAAGAGAATATATAAGCTAATAATGGGTATGAACCCATAGTAAATTATTGACTCAAATTCCTCTTTTGGGGGATGGGTATTATGCCCCGCTTATGCGGGATAATTCGACCTGCAAGCTTCAGTGCGCTTTGTTTCTGAAGCTTGGGTCTCATTAGGAGGAAGTCGCCCATTTACCGCCGTGTAACCTTATCGCGAGTACTGCAAATCAGCGTCCTGATGATTTTAATCTTTTTGGTCATTAGTGCCGGTTCCCTTTTGGCAGGCAGTGTCCATATCGATTTTGGTCATGTGTCGCGCTATCTGGCCAAGGCGCTTACGGGAGATTTCTCCATAACTTCTCAGGAAGAATTAATTTTATTTTCGGTGCGCCTGCCGCGTATTATCTTTGCCGGAATTGTCGGCGCGTCCCTTTCCCTGGGCGGAGTTATTTTTCAGGCGATTCTGCGCAATCCGTTGGCTGATCCTTACGTACTGGGCATATCGGGCGGATCCGCGCTGGGAGCAATTATAGGCATTCTTCTCGGCGCGAGTTCTTTTTATTTAGGTGTGCCGCTGCTGGCTTTCTTGGGAGCGCTGGCCACAGTTTTTCTGGTGTTCGTTGTTGCCGGAGGAACCAGAGGACCTCTTCCGGATAATTCGCTTTTACTTTCCGGTGTTGTTGTGAACGCCTTTTTTTCCGCGGCCATCCTCTTTTTCTTATCGATAGTCAATAATATGGAGTTGCACAGCATCACATTTTGGTTGATGGGCGATCTTTCGCGGGCTTCAGTCAAAGAAATTTGTGTGGCGGCTTTTTGTCTGCTTGCAGGTTTTGTGTTGCTTTACACGCAGGCGCGGAAACTGAATTTAATTGTGCAAGGTGAAGACACTGCGCTGCAATTAGGCGTCAATGTAGAGAGAACAAAACAATGGTTTCTGGTTGTAACCTCACTTATTACAGCCGTAGCGGTGTCTCTGGCAGGCATTATCGGTTTTGTAGGTATTATGGTGCCGCACTTTATGCGCCTTGTTTTTGGTTCCGATCATCGTTTGCTTTTACCTGTTTCTGCTTTGTTCGGCGCATCCTTTTTAATTGTTGCCGATACTATAGCCAGGGTAGTTTTCGCGCCGGCTGAGCTGCCTGTTGGAGTAATCACAGCGCTTTGCGGCGCGCCGTATTTCATCTTTCTTTTAAAGAGGAAATCTCATTAATTATGTCTATAATCAGCGCCGAAAATATAAATTTCAGTTACGCCACAAAACCGGTGATGGAAAATGTTTCCTTAACTATTGATAAAGCGCAGATTGTAGCAATCATTGGGCCGAATGGATCCGGTAAAACAACTCTTTTGAAAATTATTAACGGCACACTTTTCCCCGATGCCGGTCAAATGCTTATTGACGGTAAAGAGACGAGCCGATGGTCACGAAAGGATATTGCTCAAAAAGTAGCCATCGTGCCGCAGGAAACCGCCGTCATTTTTCCTTTTTATGCGGAAGAAATTGTGCTTATGGGACGATTTCCGCATTTAAACAATTACCGTTTTGAGGATAAAAAAGATTACCGGATAGTCCATGAAGCTATGGAAAAAACGGATACTATTGCTTTTGCCGCCCGGCGTTTTGACGAGCTCAGCGCCGGGGAGCGCCAGCGTGTCTTGATTGCCCGCGCTCTGGCTCAAGAGCCGAAAGTATTACTGCTGGATGAAAGCACTGTATTTTTGGATCTGAAACATCAAGCTCAGTTTTTAGCTTTGCTGCGGCAATTAAACACAGCGCAACAACTCACGGTAATTTTTGTTACGCACGATATCAATCTGGCCGCGCAACATGCCGATCGGATAATTTTGCTTTACTCCGGAAAAATTTATGCTATAGGAAAACCCGCGGAAGTTATTACCGCGGCGAACATAAAAGAGGTTTACGACGTCGATTCTCTGATAGATCAAAATCCGCAAAACGGATTGCCCAGAATGACGTTGCTGACCTGAGTAGAAAAATATTGCTAGTCTGCTTTCAAAGGATAACGCGGCGGCAGGGAGGAGGCGACGAGGCGTATTTATAATACGTTGAGGAAGCCGATGACGTAGCCAACAAAGTTAGCCGAAAAAAGAAATTAGCAAAGACTGCCAATAAAGGAAGCCGGTTTAAGTCCGGCGCTGCCCCGCAACTGTAAGCGGAACGAAATCCACTTTAATCCACTGACGCTTAGGCATTGGGAAGGAGTGGAAAGTAGGTCGCCGCAAGCCAGGAAACTTTATGGTGAGTCTAACTTACTTTAATCCCGAGGGGGAAAGGAGAAGATCCATGAAGAAAATCTTATTTTCAGTTCTGTTGTTTTCTTTAGTTATTTTTTCACCGGTACAAGCTCAGGATAAAAAAGATAGCGACGCGATTATCACAATGGGAGAAGTCGTTGTCACTGCCACACGTGACACGCAGGAAATCCGCAAAGCTCCGGCCAATGTTTCTGTCATTACTGCCGAAGAAATCGAAAAGTCAGGAGCGACAGCTGTCATTGAAGCGTTGGATAAACTCGAAAGCATACAATTTCGCACTTCCAGCGGTAATTCCTCCCAGGCATATATCGACATGCGCGGTAGCGGCGGTGATAATCCCTACGGAAAAACCCTGATTATGTTAGATGGCCGCCGTTTAAACCGGACAGATATGTCTTCTATCAACTGGTTGGAGATACCGGTCGACACTATAGAAAGAATCGAGATTGTTCGGGGATCGGGCAGTGTCCTCTATGGCGACGCGGCTATCGGCGGCGTTATTAACATCATTACCAAGAAAGGTAAGGGTGAACCGAAATATAACGCATCTGTTCTTGCGGGAAGCTATGGTCTCAACGACGAACGGGTTGGCGTAACAGGCGCTACCGGTAAATGGACATACGCAGTAAACGGAGAAAATAATTTTAACTTCGGTTATCGGGAGCGTTCGAAATATTCCGCGCAGGGCGGCGGCTTTGATTTGGGATATTCCGCCAATGACTTGTTGAATGTTTCGTTGGGTGTCTCGTTTAATAAAACGGACTATCAAATGCCGGGCGCTCTGACGAAGGAACAGATGGATCAAGATCCACGGCAGTATCAGCCATCAGCCGGCCCATGGTCTCCTGCACATTCAGACGATGACGGATCGGATAAATATACCAACGTCAATCTGGGCATTAAATCTTTCTGGAGACCATGGGGACAACTGGAAATCAATTTTCTGTATGGTAAAAAAGATCTGCAAATGAATATGGCGTCCTGGTATGTCTATTCCGACATAAACGCCGACACATATGGCATTACACCGAAATATATTCTAACTAAAGAAATCTTAGGATTTGATAACAAAGTGATAGTGGGTGTGGATTATTATAACGAACCTTACAAAAAGGATTTTTTCAGCGATCGGGAGAGAACGGCAAAATCGAGCACAGCTGATTTTAAGCGGGAGAGTCTAGGATGCTATATCCGTGACGAATTCAGTATATTAAAGGAGCTTATTCTCAGCGGCGGTTACCGGTCAGAGAAGACAGATATCAGCGGTTCAAATACGGATTTTTCCAATCCCGGCAACAGTTTTACAGATACAAAAAATACTTATAACGCCGAAGCTTATGAAGCTGGGTTGACCTGGCTTTGGGTAAAGAAATCAAAAGTATTTGCTAAATACGCGACCGTTTACCGCATTCCTTTTATCGATGAAGTGGCCTCTTTCAATGGTGCCGGTGGAGGATTTTTAAAGAATCTGGACAAGGAAAAAGGTATCAATACAGAGGTAGGCACTGAATTTTATCCGCTGAATAATCTGAAAATAGGATTGACCCTATTCAGGATTGATATGGAGGATGAAATCCAGTATGTTGGAACTTTCCCGACTGGCTATAATCAAAATACCGGAAGTACGCGTCATGACGGCGCAGAGGTTTCTCTTTCCTATTTGTTGGGGAAATATGCCTTGCTGTATGGTAATTTCACCTATCATAAAGCTACTTATGAGGATGGACTTTATAATAAAAAGGAGTTGTGGCTAGTACCGAACCGGATGGCAACATTAGGCATGGAGATTTATCTGCCTTATAATCTGATGTTACGTCCTGAAGTTCACCATGTGGGTGATTGCTTTCTATCCCAAGACTACAATAACACTGCTGAAAAATTAGATAGCTATACTCTCCTCAACATTTATCTTTCTTATAAGCCACCTATTGAAAAAGTTAAAGTCTCAGCTTTCTTTGGTGTGGAGAATCTGGCCAACATGAAATATTCTTCTTTTGGCGTGAATGGGGCTCCTTGGAGTGCCAATACTTACTACCCCATGCCCGGAATTACATTTAAGACGGGACTTTCATTTACATTTTAAAAATTATATACAATTATTATAGGAATTCAGTTTATGACTGCTGACAAAACTTCTATTAAGGGAATTGTTTACGCGGCGCTTTTCGGAGCGCTTACCGCGGCGGGGGCTTTTATAGTTATTCCTCTGCCGCCTGTGCCGATCACCGCGCAAACATTTTTCTTAAATGTTGCGGCAGTGCTTCTGGGCGGCTCGCTTGGCGCGGCGAGCCAATTTATTTATGTCATGCTAGGAATTGTGGGGATACCGGTTTTTGCCGGAGGCAAAGCAGGGTTGGGTGTTATCTTCGGTCCCACCGGCGGTTATTTGCTGGGCTTCATCATCGCGGCTTTTGTCATCGGGATAATAAATCAAATGAAAAAAAGCGCGGGTATTTTCTGGCATATCTTTTCCATGCTGATCGGAATGTTGATAATATATTTTCTGGGGAGCCTTCAGCTTTCTTTAGTGGCTAAAATGAGTTTTCATAAAGTGTTGGCCATCGGTGTATTGCCGTTTATTCCGGGAGATATAATAAAAATATTGCTTGCCGCCATTATCAGTTCGCGTCTCAAGGGACGTATTAAAGTTTAGTAAGTTAGAAATTATTTTTTACGTTTTTTTGGCAAAAAATAATTTCGTTAACGCACTTATCCCGTTTTTTGGGGTTAGGATTTACCAAGTGATAATCTTAGAAAACGTTCATTACAAATATGAGCCGGAAGGAATTGAGGCCCTGCGGGGTATTTCTCTGCAAATAAGAGAAGGAGAACATCTTGCCTTAATCGGCCCGAACGGTTGCGGCAAAACCACTCTGATTCGACATTTAAATGCTTTGCTTTTACCGGCAAGCGGCAAAGTAACGATAGGCGGCTGCAATACAGACAATCCCAAGCATCAAGCGGAAATCAGATCGATGGTAGGGATGGTTTTTCAAAATCCCGATAATCAGATAGTCGGTATGACGGTCGAAGAAGACGTTGCTTTTGGTCCAGAAAACTTACATCTGCCGACGGTAGAAATTAAAAAAAGGGTTGCCGAAGCGCTGATTAGAGTGGGCATTTCCGAGCTCGCCTGCCGTAATATCGAAAACCTGTCCGGCGGCGAAAAAAGGCTGGTGGCCATCGCGGGTGTTTTAGCCATGCAGCCACGCTATATCGCGCTGGATGAACCGGCTGCTTTTCTTGATCCCGCAGCTACTAAGCGAGTTTTAGATATCATTGACAAACTTCACTTTGAGGGCGTGGGGATAATCCATATTACCCATAACATGGCGGAAGCGGCTCTCACGCAAAGAATTGTGGTTATGAATGAAGGCCGCGTTTACCTGGACGGCACTCCGCGGAAAATCTTCGGAAAAGCCGGGATGCTGAAAAAAATAGGAATGCAACTTCCTCAGATTACCGAACTGTTAATTAAGCTTAAAGAATCAGGCTTTCCCGTGCGGATGGATATTGTCAACATGGAAGACGCTTTAGAACAAATCCGTTCTTTAGCCGGCAAAATTAAGGATTGATTATGTATCATATCGGCTCTTTTATAAAAGGCCAATCGCTCCTCTATAATCTTGATCCCCGTATAAAAATTGCCGCCACTATCTGCTTAAGCGTTTTTATCCTTTGGGTGAAACCACTGATAGCATTTGTTATAGGCAGTACCTTGTTGTTTGCGGTGTTGGCAAACGGCATAAGTTTGCGGACAATCGGACAAGCCCTAAAACCGTTGTTGTTCTTTATAGTGCTGATTTTTTTAGTTCATGCCTTATTTAATGAAGGTGAAACTCTTTTCAATATTCCTTACATCGGAATTTCTATTTCTTATGCAGGATTACAACAGGGATTTGTTGTTATATGGCGCTTTTTGTGTTTGATTATAGCAGCGATTTTACTGACGCTTACTACTGCGCCTTCTCAGATGATCGCGGCAATTAAATATTTTCTAAGGCCTTTGAAAGTGCTGCGAGTGCCGGTTGATGATATCGCTGTAATGATTATGCTGGCTCTCAGGCTTATGCCTATTTTACTGACTGAAAAAGAAAGAGTAGAAATTGCCCAAAAAGCCAGAGGTTATAACTTACAGCGCTCTGGTCTTATCATCAGAATTAAAGCTTTTTTGTCCTTAACCTTAACTGTTTTAACCGGTGTTATTCGGCGGGCGGATGAACTGGCGCTGGCTATGGAAGCAAGAAACTATCAGCGGGGAGAGCGTACATCTTTAGTGGAATTAAAATTTACTTCCCCCGATTATCTTGTCCTTATTTTTCTCGGTGTTTTTCTCGTCATTTTTGTAGCTTTAAATTCGCATTTCGGTTAAGTTATCCGGTATGGATACAAAATGGCTTCTGGTAGATACACCTAAAAAATTACAGCGTGCCATCGATGATTTTAAGCGAGTGAAAGTTTTAAGCATCGATACGGAATACGATTCTTTTCGCTATTTTAAAGAAAAACTCTGTCTTATCCAAATTCATGCTAACACTACAACCTATGTTTTTGATCCTTTGAACAATCTTGATTTCTCTTTTTTAGGTAAATATTTTGGTAATCAGCACATTGTCAAGATTCTCCATGCCGCAGATAACGATATCCGTCTTTTGAAGAGAGATTATAGATTTGATTTCAAAAATATTTTTGATACGCATCGGGCGGCGCTTCTTTTGGGCTTTAAACAGCTTTCTCTGGAAAAAATGATTACACAATTTGTGGGCGTGGAATTGAAAAAAAGTAAAAAAATACAACGCTCGCGCTGGGATAATCGGCCATTGACTGAGGAACAACTGGAGTACGCCGTTCAAGATGTTATATATCTTCCGGCGCTTTATGACAAACAATTTGCGGAACTGGACATAAAAGATTTGAAAGATGCCGCCGGAAAAGATTTTGCTAAAATTGCCGCCGCCAACTGGCAGGAAAAAAGAATCAACCGGCATGGACACACAAAAATCAAAGGCTATTATTGCCTCAATGATGAGCAGAGAGAATTATTCAAAAAGCTTTACGCTTGGCGTTTCCACAGGGCGAAAGAAGAAAACCGCGCCATATTCATGTTTTTGCCGGACAAAAATTTGCTGGCACTAGCGCAAGACACCGAAAACACTGAAAAATATTTATCGCAGCGAAAACTAAATTTATATGGTGCCGAAATAGAGCAGATAATAAAAGATAACCGAAAAAGGCATATTCAATCAGATAATAATGCTTTAAATCCAACAGAAGTTAAGTAATCCTAAAAATAAATTTCGGCAAAAATCGCTGGCGGGCGTCTGGTAAGTACAATTTGATAAATGGTGCCAAAGGCGGGATTTGAAACCGGAGGGGTGACCATTTAAAAAGTGTCGTGATCTCAGGTGATTGCTTACAATTTCTATAGTTTATAATCGTTTTATAATTATTCAAAAGTCCACAAAAATCAACAAAAGTAGACTATATTTTCAACAAAAACTGTCCCAAAACTGTCCCAATGAACGTCAACAACACCTACCCACAGTAGCATTACACCTACCATCACCTAACTCAAAGTAGCCTCCGCCCCTCCATCCAGTCCAACGCCGGCGGCGGCAACAATAGCAACACCTAGCAATTCAGGTATATCACCTAGCATCAGTATCAGCTATCGTTGATGTAAACCTCTGGTGATCAACAGCTTCGAGTAGCTTCGAGTAGCTTCCCAAAAAATTTTCCGGGAGTAATAATAGCTATGGTTGATGCTGTGATCGCACGACTTAAAGAAGGTGGGATGGACAGCTTGCGTAATATTATTTTGGTAGTAGCTGATGCCACAGGACAGCTGTCTATATTCAATTCATATAACAATAACAACTTTTTGGACTGTCCACAATACCGGGGAAAGTTCACTTTTTATAACATCTACCACCTCTCAAATTATTTAATGCAGGTGTTTAATGTTGCCAATTGGCGACGCTCCGCAATTGCAAACAAACCAAAATCATTCTCACCACCCCTTTCCGAGGTATGGAACCTATTTATATCGCGCAGCAGTTCCATTAGCCTCAAAGCAAAAACGGGCGATAGGGGGAAATATCCAGAAAAAACTGTCATCGGTGCCCTGAACCTGAACATCGATAACCGTATCACCGCCGGCTTTTTTTGCTTCTGCTAATAGATTATCATAAATGTCACGTGGATCTGAAACGATGGGGATTAACACAAAAAGATAGTTACACGAGGTGGTCTTAATAGTTCCAATAGGTTGGAAGTTCTTGACCGGATCGGACTTGGTTGATATCGTCATGGGATGGTTAAAAACATAAGCTGTGCAAGCCGAAAGACTAAGTAATGTGATGCTAACGATTACTATTAAAATATATTTCATTTTTCCACCTCCTTGGTTGTTACCAGCCGTGCCGGTTGCCCCGAGACCACTGCACAATTCTTCATAAACACATATGGAATACCGAAAGTGGTCACAGTTAAATCGGCATTGAGGAGGACATCAGCTTTTGATTGCTCGAGAATTTTCCCGATCAACCGCTCATGGGAAGGTTGAAGATTGCCTGTTAAGACAAAAAAAAGCCACATAGACGAACAATCAGACTCTGAAACGATGTCGCCCACTGGTACGACCCGTTCCGATCCTTTCTTGATATCCGAACTGAGGAGCGTGGCACTAGCACTGGGCATCATGGGAGCACAGCCGTAAAGTGATGATACAGCCACAGCTACCATAACTGTAAAAGCAAATAACTTTTTCATGTAATACCCCTTTCCTAATTGTTTTTTAGTTTGATCATATATTACATTTTGATCTAGAAAATATAACAAAAATGATTGTGTGTCAATGAAATATTGATCTGACCTCTAAATATTTCAGAAACACAAACAGAGATTTTCCACATTTCATCTTACTCCACACAACAGCGCGCACCGCGATAAAGGACACCCCTTCAACTATCCTTCATCAAATAGTGCGCACTGTCCTTCCGGTAAATATTCCCATTCCCTTTATCCTTGACTAGCAATAAGACCAACCATATTCCGGAGACCATCTGCGGTTTCCATGGAACATCATCGGATGTAACTCCTCCTTTAACTCGCATTCATTTTGAGTTTTATTGATCCACTTTTTCAGATAGGTCATCATCGCATTGTAGGCGGTAAAATAATATCCGTAAGTTTCATTGTATCTCTCGTTCGCACCTTCCTTGACTTTACCGGACTGCTGGAACATGAGTAAAAGTGCCTCCTGCAAAAGATCATCGCGTATGGATGCCGCAACAGGATTGTTCCTTAGTCTTTTCCAGAATACTTTTTTAGCTATACTGTAACAGACTTCCGGGTTGAATCCTTCACGGTCAATTATCACTTGGTTCCGACTATAATTTTTGACTAACCATCCTTTCCGTCGAGAATTTCTGGCGGTCGTTTCTGCGACTCCGTATTTCTGCATTATTTCCTTGATATTCATATTGACAGGGACAAATACTTTTTCTCTGCGGATTTCTTGTGTTGATGATTCCATAGGGGTTTCCTCCGTTTTGTTTGAAGGGGTAAAAGGGGTTGTAATTGGGTAAGGGATGTGGGAGTATTGTTATGTATCCGGCGTTGAATAACTTTTATGATAATTATTATCGTTTATTAATGTATATGGAGTGTGGGTTTATAAGGGAATGAATTGCGGTTCGTTTCTGTAAATCTCATGACAGGTGTTTAGGTGTGTTTATATGGTGTTTGTCTTCCAACTTAACACGTTGTAAATCGTTATCGGGTTAATCTTATAAAGGAAGTGTGGTCTGGATTGCGAGGTGTTAAGGTGTTAAGGCGGAAAAGTGGGGGATGTAAAAATATTTTTTTAAGGATTTGGATAAGGGTAAAATTTATTTCAAGGATAACTTCCTCTAAATTCTTATTTCCCAAATTTATAATTTTATGCTAGAAAACAATCAGTAATCGTTGATCGTTAAATTTTATATTTATTTTATTAAAATAAATATAAAACCACGTTTCCGTTAGGCTTGCGTGTCAAGTGGGTTAAGTTTTAACGCATTTTTTTGAGGAGAAGTATAATGAAAAGTTTAAACGTCTTTTTATTGGTCGCCCTCACGCTCTTCGTTGCGTCTACCGGCGAATCTTTTGCTAGTAGTCCGCTGAAATTAGTGGTAATTTCTGCAGAAATGGGAGGCTCATTTACGGTATATAACGGTTGTGGCACGAATATTTCCCCACCACCTGTGTCTGATGGCGGTATTCCAATGATTACAATGACCAAGGGTGGTACAACATTCTTAGCTGGCAAAATCGAAACAAAAGAAAAGGATGTTCAATTTATCAAGATCAAATGTACGATAAAAAACCCAACACAGACGCTCCAATCGTTCAGGATTGGTGACATGTTTCTTCTCATTAGTTCGAAGAAGGTTGGCGACTTAGCAGGTGTTGGCTTAAGATCTGAAGCTTGTGCTATCTATGAAGATGCTAATCGTAAAATTATCAAAAAACAAAAAATTGATATTCCTCCCGGTGGGCAGATCGATGTTACTTACATCTTCTTTCCAATAGACAAATCTGCACCGAAAGAAGGCTCCCTGTCGCTTGGTAATTCAGCCCCGGTCACCTTCGAGATTAAGGAGCAAAATTAGTCCAGACAGTGCACAGTAGTGAAAGAAATATCTTTCATCACAACTAAAAAGTTAAAAATTCTTCCGTTAATTTATTCGTGTTAGGTTTAACCACCACGCATACCGTATCACTATTAATTTCTTTTCCGGTCATATCGCAGTATTCTTTTATTTTGCCTCCCCAATATATAACGCAGCAAAGATCTCACTCCCAGAGCTACCTAGGAAGTTCTGGGATATTATTATTCCCATATAACCAGAAGAAGCAGTAGCAGTAGACTTCTTCTTTCTTCTTACCATTTTTATTTTTTTGTTTTTTTATATGATCACTTCCACAAGTTGATCTCACTTGTAAAAGATTACTTTTTTCTCATTACTTCAAATCCCTACCTCTTAGATAAACTCTTCTTTAATCTTCTTGTTTAACAGTCCCACTGTATAAATAAAAAAACAAAAAAATAAATAAATGGTCCCAGAGGAAAACCGACCCCCCGTAGGGGAAGGAAGGTTTTTTCTGATTAAGATATCTTATTATATCTTATTATATCATGTGTTTTTCAGATCCCCACCAGTATGAATAGGTTAAATCGCTTTTCGTTTTACAGACCCTCGCCTGAAGTTTTACAGACCCTACACCTTTCTTTTACAAACCCCACACCTTTATTTTACAGACCCTACATCCTGTTTGCTGGAAATATTATTTCTGCAGTTTTGCTTCTTCAACTTTTTTCTTTCCCGATCTTTTGATGATAAACTTTAATCCATAGAGTCCGTCTTTTTCTTTTTCATAGGCGTCGATCAACCCCTGTGTAATAAGTGGCGTGAGAATATTTCTCTCGATCGTATTTCTCAGATTAGTAATATTATTATCATCGAGGTTTAAACGCTCTTTAATCGTATCAATTTTTATGGGTATACTCTTATAGTCATTGTTGAGCAGAAATCTTCTATAGAAGACCTGGGAATTGTAGGGAAGGTTGTAAAACCGGTTATCCAGCCAGTCATAGCTTTTTGACAGCAAGTTATGCGCAAACAATTCTCCCAGAACAGTATTGAAGGAAATATAATATTCCTTCTATTCACAATATTAAACCAACAAATCCATTGAAAGAAAACATTAAAAAACTTGTTTTAAGTGATTGAATAGGTTAATTATAAAATGAACAGCTAAATTAGAGAAACTATGAACATTTGGAAGAAAATATTTGGTGAGGATTCGAAACCTCTAAAACTCGACTCACTGCCACCCCCAAAAAAACGAGTCACGAGTAAATACTGGCAGCGTCGTGGGGATTCGAAGCCTCTAAAACTCGACTCATTACCCAAAACTAACACTCCTTCAGAAGAAGAAACTACCACACGAGTCACGAGTAAATACTGGCAGTGCCAAGGATGCGGTGCGATTTTCACGAAAGACGAAGGCAGGAGACAGATGAATGAGATGTTTCTGAGCACCGGTGCGGGCGTTATAGGAGGTGAAACCTGCCAGATCTGCGGTACACGACACGAGGCATCCGACATTTTCAGAGGAAAGTACGACATGCGCTCGCCAGACAGTCTTGTGACTCATGCGATAGAAGACAGAGCGGACACGATTTGGGATAATGTCGCTAGAGTTTGGAAGTACAGGGGTCAAGAGTTGCGTGGTTCACTGTTATTTGAGTCCTTGGACACTCCGCGACCAAGCAATGTCAGACATGATCGGGCCCACGATGGCAAGATACTTTCCTCCACGCTCACAGTCGATAGGTACCACATTGAACATGCAGATGCAACGGAAGTAGGCGAACTCCTTGACTCCGTCGCTAAACAAATTTGTGGAAGCGGTTCTTTCCAACCATGCAACCTAATCTTTGTTGGTTATGATGACGATCCTCGCACAATCTGCGAGATCCAGGAAATCCGTCGTTGGTGTGCAGCAGCGTGGAAAAGGGCACCTGCATTGATGCCCCTGCTTGAGCAGAACATTACAGCATTATCGAGAATGTTTCTCTTTTGCCTCTTACCCGTCACAGTCACAAAGCGTCAGAACGGGCGGGCATATTTTAAAGGTCCGACGAAGGAGTACGCGAATCTCGTGGAAAAAACCGTCAATTCGGCACACGAATTCCTGCTCTCCTGCGGCTATTCCTCTTCAGACGCTGATAATTACCTCGCAGAGTGGCTCAAGTCTCTTCTTGACATGTAAATGGGTCAAGCTCGGTTAAAAGGTAAGTTTTCGGTCACATCATTGCAATCAGGCTGAAAATGTTAGGTTTTGGACTAAATTCGATTTGCAATCATTTGAGCAACCGGAAATTAAATTTTTATATTCTTTCGCCCATTCTCTTGTTCCGGTAGATTTTTTCTTTTTCGAAATACCTTGATTATTCATTTATCCTCCCCAATATACAATATATAACGCAGCAAAGATCTCACTCCCTTGGCGATCCTGGAAAGTTTTAGGTGATGTTATTCCAATATTCCCGAAGCAGCCACCGACTCTTCTTTCTTCTCACCATTTTTTTATTTTTTTTTGTTAGTGATCTATTCCACAAGTTGATTCCACTTGTAAAAGATTACCGTAAATCCCTAACTCTTAGATAATCTCTTTTGTAATCTCCTTGTGGAATAGTCCCACTGTATAAAATAAAAAAAACAAAAAATAAAAACTAAATGGTCCCAGAGGAAACCCGACCCGAAGGGAAGGTGTTTCCGGTTATTATTTCTTATATATATCTTATAGGGTTCAGATCATTAATACTTCTATCCATTTATATATGTTTTCGTTTTCCGGACCCTACATCCTTTCTTTCCGATCCCCACATCCTTATTTTCCGGACCCTACATCCCATGAAATATACATATTTATTAGGTTTACTGATGCTGCTCGTTTTTCCCGTCATCACTACCACCCTTCTTCGGTAATATTATTTCATATTTGAGGCCATTCTTTCCCTTCATTTGCTTGTAGGAAATGATCAACCCTTCCTTCTTTAATGGGTCAAGAGTATTGATCTCCAAGTTGGAAATGAGATTAGTTATATTTTTATCCTTAAACCCCATTTTTTCCACGATGTTGCTCAGATTGAATTGCTGTTTTTCTAAATTGTGATGAAGCAGAAGATGGCGATAGAATATCTGCGATGACTGGGGGAGATGATAAAGCTTATTGTTTATCCAGTCATAGTTTTTAGTCAGCAGGTTGTGAATGAACATTTCCCCCAGGAAAGTATTGAATACAACATAATATACGCGGCTCTGGACTATCCCATCCTTCCTGACATCTTTATCTATATAGCCAAGTTCAAAGGGACGACTGAAAAAATTCATGGAATACCATTTTGTATTCATGTTCAGTTTAACGCCTTTTTTGTATGTTATTGTTTCCTTGACCATGCGCACCGGAAAGGTGACGCGGAACTCCACCCTTGACGTCCTCAGCAGAAGATCTTTTATGTCGTTGGAACACAGGTCAAGACCGGTATATTCCCTGAATTTCTTATCGCTGAATTTTACATATTTTATCTTTTTGTCCTTCATTATCAGTATGTCATCATCCGTGATGGTCATTGGCGCTTTCCACTTGCTTTCGCTGTTGATATCGAGATCCTGCTCCCGTTTTTTGATACTTTCAATATTGTTGAATATCGGCGTGATTTCCTCCGGTATTTGGTCTCCGTTTTGTTTTAGAAGGAAAAAATGACCAACAACATCCATGACCATGTAATTCTTCGCGTCCCAGTCACCGTTGGTAATACAGCACAATTGATCTGACTTATCCGACACCCATTCGTAGGAAACTGATTCATTATTATTTCTCCTTATTACCGGCGGAATCGCTTTGTTAATTCCACGCTCAGAAGTGTTTGATTTTGTCCCCTTTCTGCTGAGTTTTATAATTATCTGGGAAATAGAATTGATTAAGCTGGCGTAGGTAAAATCGTCCCTGAGAAATCCCTCCATTTCCTTCAGCAAATTGTATTTCTTCTGCAGATCATCCAGATCCGCGTGGAGATATTTCGGATAGGCAATCCGGTTATACTCTGACCTGATATTGTAAAAAGCTTCTTTTGCTTCTTTCTTTGTCATAATGAAGTCCTCCCTATTCAAACTGGGACGGTTTTTTCTTTTTTTCCGGTTTTGCTTCCACAGGTCGATCGCTGACAGTCATAAGATTCTTATCGACCTTTAACGGTATTCGTCCGGTTACGCCGGTGCCGCGTTTCGCTTTGAAGATAATCAAATCAACATTTCCATCCTGCTCGATTATCGTATCCCAGTTTTCTTTCAGTTTACCGTCTTCATCAACAGCGCCGAGTATACCCAACCAACTTGCCTCGTATTCAATCCCCCCACTTTCCTTGAAGCTTGCCATACTCAACCGTTGACCTGCTTTGTAACTATCTCTAGCGAGTTCTGATATTGCGATCACAGGCGTATTATTGTTCTTTGCTATTTCAGTAAGTTTGCCAAGAATGTCGTCTATGCGTAGTCTTTCGTCACCGGAGCTTTTTTCAGTTCGGAGTTTCCGTAGGTAATCTACTATGATTACCGGAGGTTTATCGTGTATCTTTTTAATCTGGTTGATCAGGTCACACCATTTTTCAACGGTAATCATCTGCTGGACTACATATTTCAAAGACATAATTTTCTTGATATCGGGAAGTTGCCAGACGCCGCGTATATTCGTATAAGTTCTCTTGTTGAATTTCTCTATTGACTCACCGGAGAATCTTGCAAATGTCCTGTGCTGCAATTCGGCTCTGTCATCGTCATAGCAAAAGAACAATACCGGGAAACCGTTTATGCAAATATTGTCAGCAATATTATTCAATAAAACTGTTTTTCCACTCGAGGGTATTCCTCCGAAAAGATAAAATCCCCCTCCGGAAAATCCGCCATTCATACTATCTTCCAGTTTGATTAGATTAGTATTACCGAAAGGAATGCGAACATAATTCTTTTGGTAGTCGGCAATTGTTTTTTCCTCATTATAAAGAAACGAATTTACATTAATTGTTTTTACTTCTTTTTTGTTTTTCTGTTCCGTGGTCTTTATCGAGTCGAATATTTTTTTCAGTTCGTCATTGCCAAGAGGGGGTTTTACTTTGCCGGCGTTCCACAGCTGGAATATTTCCCAGATTTCATTTTCTTGCTTTCCTGTTTTAAACAAAGAACCAACAAAACTTGCTGCTGAGGCGTTTCTTTCTCCCTTGACGCAACCGTTTTTCAGTATATCAAGATAGTCCCTGCGAGTATTTGCCGGATTTTTTGTGTCTGGGGATTTTACTTCCGGTGGCGTTTTTATTTCTTTGGCGTCGTTCTTTAAGATAACTTCCAGTTCTTTTTTTAAATTATTGACGGGAGCGTTGCTGGCGATATCCTGTAGATAATTAATCATCCAGGGAGAACATTCAGCTGGAGCAATATCATTAATGGAAGAACCCTCTACCCATTTATACTGATGTCCGGAACCGTGTATTGAAGGTGGCGCAGCTACTTGACCACCATCAGCACGAATGTCTAGCTTCAGTTTACTATTAACGTCGTTTCTGATTTCAAAACCCGGATACTTCATGTAAACATGATAACCTTTTCCTGTTTTAACATTTACCGTATTCGGGAAGCCACCCAGTTCATCTGCGTATTGAACTGCCGACTCGGAATCCAGGTCAAAGACGACAAGATTGGAAACAGCACCGGTTATTATCCCTATGTTTGCCAATGGATTTGAAGTAAACTAGTTGGTCACTTCTTCTTTTGTAGGTAGTCGATGTTGGTATTCTGTCCATTTAATATACGGTTGCTTGCATTTCTTTGTTATAAATTCTTGGAGCACTTCTTCATCAGTTAAAGGATTTCCCAGTGCTTTATTCTCAGCTAATTTCTTTTGGAATTTTTCCTTCATTGGTCCTGAAGGTTTTTTTAGCATTTCCGGACTGTATAAAGGGACTACGGAAAAACCTTTTTCCAAATACGATAATGCGATTTCTACTTTAGTCATTTCTTCTTCCCTCCCTCTTTGCAATCAAATTTCCCGATGTCATTAAGTGCCGACAACAGTAATTCAGTTGCTACGCCTGTGCCGGTAATATTTTGTGCCGGGTTTTCCATCATCCGTTCCGCTGCCATTCGTCTTAATAGGTTTCTGTAGTGTTCAGGGATAACCATGTTTAGTTGAATTTTCTTCTCTGCGTTCATTGATACTTTCCTCCTAAGGAACTATTTTTATATATGTTCAGGTGTAGGTCGAAGATCGGAGACAGGAAACAATCTGGATTTAAGGCATAAAAAAAGGACCCGTATTGTAATAAGACGAGTCCTTTTTCACGTTAGTCGCAGTTTCCCGCAACTTTTATTTTTTGCGTTAGTTTGTCATATTCAAAAAACCGCGGTTTCCCGCGACTTTTAATTTATCACGAAATAAACCCCTTTTTGCGGTATTCGTCGTTAATTCTGCGCTCCAGCTCGACATAAAAATGAATATTGACTACCTGAAGGTTATAGTAACCGTTATCGCCAAGAAAATCTTCATAAGTAAAACCAAACGTCTTTTCCAGATACTCTTCAAGCTGTTTCCGGTGAGGGTAAGTGACAAAATGATGTTCAACATCTTCCGCTGGATGGTAATAACCCCCAATGTAAACTCTCTCAGTCTTGTCAATCTTCTCGCTCTGGGGATTCCAATAATTAAGCTCGCCAAACTTGCCGGAAGTTCCCCAAGAGGAAGAGTCAACGGAATACGCCGGCACATGAATAAGGTTTTCGTAACTTGCCGTCCCGAAAATGTGAATTTTCACATCGGGATATTTCGCAAATTTATCAAAGACAAACTTCAGCGCATCCGGTCTGGTGGCGTAACTCGAGCCCAAAGCAATCATTTTATAACCTTTATCAATATAATATTCTATTTCCCCATCGTATAAAGAGTGGATCACCGGAACTGGCGTCAATCCGGCTTCTTCCAGTTTCAACAGGTGCTTCAGGTTAAGACCGGAAAAATAATTTTCATTAAAGTCCTGGTCGAGGTTGAAATAAAAGTCATAATGTTTTCCTGCTACCAGAAGGTAATTGATGTAATCGTCAATGTCAGTGGGGTTAGGACTTTTCTGGTCAGTCCAGGCTCCGCAGTCAAAGCAGATGCCTCGCAATTTGCTTTCTTTTCGTTTAATCATCTCGTCGGTATCACTGTCTATCAGCGCAAACGAAAGAAGAGCACTGACCATTTGCTTCAGAATTGCATGGTATATATCCAAAATTTTTGAATTTAGTGATGATAAATATAGAATCATGGTCTTATCCTCCTTTATTTGATATTGGCAAACTTTTTGAGTTCAGCAATCTTCGTTTCAATATCTTTGACTATCTTCGCTTCCAGTGTTTCAATGGTGTTTTCATTTTTCATCATAAAATTTACGATCTGAATAAGTTTTTTCCCTTGCGCGTTAAAATCAGCAATTGCCTTGATTATTTCGAAGGGGGATTTTTCCTTACCTTTGTTGACAATCAGTTTTTCGTAATATTTGTTAATGTCGCCGAATTCAGCAATCGCTTGGGATTTCATGATAAAATTATTGTCCATGACCGGAATATACTGCGTCAGCGTTTTAACCTTTTGCAGATCAGCTGTTACTTTCACTTTTTCCAGTTTTTCCATATTGAGAGCTGTGTCAACTGCGTGCTTGAATTGCTTCAGTTGTTCTCTGGATTCGGGATTAAACTTGATTCCGTATTTACGCATAAAGTCACCTATTTTATCGTTACCCTTGTTACCGTCAGTCGCACGAATTAACATCAGGAGCTTTTCTTTTCCCAACATAAAATATGGATAGCAATCATATCTGCGAGCGAGCTGCATATTGTCCTGTATGATGCGTTCAGACACAAAGGGAATGTTAATTGTTGACCAGGATTGCCAGGATTGACCTGCTCTTTTGACCAGTTTCTTCAGCTGAATTAAAATCTGACCACGAGCGATGGCGTATTTTGTAAAAAGAGCGTCAACGCCGTTTTCAGCAATATTTAGCTTTGTGTTAAATTCTTTTAAAATTTCGATTCCTATTTTAGCTAAAGATTTTCTGTCCGATTCGCTTTCCGGCACGGGCGTGCTTATAAAATCATTGATGTTGCCAAAAATGCCGGCGCTGTCGATTAACGTGTGTTTATCAACAAACTGAATCACATCAATAACGCTCGATGAATCGCAGATTTTTGAAATATCAATTGTTACCGGTTTAGTTTTCTCCGGCGTCAAATTATTTTCTGTATTGTTCGTTAAAACTATTTTTTCCATTTTTTCTTTTCTCCTTAATAAATAAATTTTTAGAACGGGATTTTTATAAAAAAATCCCTGTGTGCCGCGCGCGGCGGCTGTACAAAAAGTTGTTGGTAAGTATCGTTAAGTAAGTATTAAGAAGTAATTATATTTGATGTGAAAATAAGTGGGTTTTAAGTATTTTGAAGTAAGTTAAATATTCGTTAAATTTTTTAAGCTTTTCTGTCCTTTTACACCTCCTTTTTGTTTTATTTTCCGGTTATAATTTAATCATTTCTTATATCTTTGTCAATCAGGAGGTTTCTCAGGAGGTTTCTCGCTTTTTCCGCCTCTCCGCATACCTTATTTTTTCTTTTTCCTTTGCTACCGTAGGGTTTTTCTTCCAAAACGCCTTCTGAATAGCTTTTGCTGCGCACCCGGAATGGTATTTCTTTCCTGCTCTGCTGACAATGATGACTTTTTTGCAATGACTACATTTTGCGAACAGATCGATGGGAGCATCCTTTATTATATCAATGAAGCTGTTTACCGCGTTAAGATTTGACCTGAATATGCCGACTTTACCGGCGTCAAAGGAAATACTGATGTCAGTTGATACATTTTTAAGTTTAAGCTGGTAAAACTGGCCTCTGGAAATATAACCATAACCCTGAAGGTCTCTATATTCATACAATGGCGATGACGGGTCCGGCGGGGCGTTATTTGTTGCTGTTTGTTTTTCCCTTTTCGGCAGAACATTTTCCTTAAAATCAAAAATATATTTTTTAAACTTCTTCCATAAAGGTAGAAGCAATTGATGCCACCCGATAACAGCGTCCTTTAATTGTTCATCCGTCAGATCACTTACATCAAGATTATCCGCCGGAATCGTATTTTTCATCAATATCCGGTAAATCTGTTCAAAAAGCGGCCGCGCACCATTGGTAATGGAATCTTCATTTCTTTCCAAAAATTGCTCGACCAGAATTTTTAAGCTTCTTTTCTGCTCTGATAAAAATTTACGTTTTAAAATAGTAAATATTCTCCTTTTCTTTGCAATTTATATAATATTACAGAATAGATATAATGTCAAGGAAACAATTACTACCATGAATAATAATTGGCAATCTAATTTATATTAAATATCTTATTATATCAATATAGTATTGACAAGATACAAATAATGGTATATTCGTTAATGGTATTAAATACAAGTATAAGGAGGCAAAGGGAAGAGTTAATGCGGCAGGCGTGAGGTGAAAATACTTTGCGGAAATATAATAACAAAATGTTTTAGGAATTCTTAGATGAAATTATTATTTTTGGATTAATGGCCAGCAACCATTGATTCGCGAGGCAATTACCAACCCGAATTCCAGGGTAGGTAAGTTACGTGAAGGAACAAGAGGAAGAAATATCTTATTTGACACAGGCGGAGGTTGCGCGTAGATTTAGGGTTAGTCAGTCAACCGTTATTAACTGGAGAAAAAAGAGGTTACTGGATTATTTTCAAGCACCGGGTTCGACAAAAGTGCTCTATCCGGCAACTGCGGTCAATGATTTTGAAAACCGTTCAATACACAAGGTAGAGGGGGTGGTAAAACCAAAAATAATTGCAAAAAAATCGCCTGAGATATCGACCATAACCACGAGGGTATGGAGGATATAAGATGGCAAAAAACAAAGATCACAACTTAGTAAAACGTGAAAATATTTGGTATTTTAGAAAACAAGTCAAGGGTAAGACGATAAAAGAGGCTCTTTGTCAATCTATCAATGAAGCGAGAGAAAAGAGGGATCAGATGCTCCGGGAAATACAACTGTATGGGAAGCCGCTTACAACAGAACCGGCGGAAAAATCTGAAAAACTTTTTGGGGAAGTCGCCCTGGAATGGGTCAAGTTAGTCTCCAAGGAGATTAGAAGCTGCACGCTGGATGACTATCGCCATTCAATGAACAAATATATTCTTCCGAAATTTGGTAATACTCCCATCGGGAAAATATCGTATTTGGATATAAGGAAGTTCGTAAGTGAGTTGACTTGCTCAAACAAGCGGAAGAACAACATTCTTGTTCCACTGCGGTCAGTTTTTAAAATGGCGTTTCTCGATGATATAGTCGATAAGAATCCGCTGGACAAAATTGAGAACCTGAAGAGTGGAAAACCGGATATTCATCCTTTATCCATGAATGAGATTCGGTTATTCTTGGAAAAAGTTTGTCCATGGTATAAAAATTTCTTTGTTGTCGCATTCTTCACAGGGATGAGATTTGGTGAGATGTCGGGACTCAAGTGGAAAAATGTCGATTTTAAAATGGGTATTATCAAGGTGAGGGAAACCAGAGTAAGAGGTAAAAAGGACGATCCCAAAACCAAGAGGTCTGTCAGGGACATTAAGATGTTGCCGCCCGTTATTGAAGCGATGAGAAACCAGCGACTAGCCACTTTTGGGAAATCCGACTTTGTTTTCCTCAACAAGTGTGCTCGCCCGTTGTTACCGGACTCGGTAAACTTTAACATCTGGAAAAACGCGCTCAAGGAATCCGGACTGTCTCCTCGATCTCTTTATCAAACTCGTCATAGTTTTGCTACTTTGATGCTTGACGGAGGTGAGTTACCTGGATGGGTGCAGCAGATGATGGGGCACGAGTCTCTGCAGATGATCCACGAAAAATACTACTCCCACATTAAGAATTACCAGAGGGATGAGGGTAGTGCGTTCATGGAAAAGGTCTATAATTCATCGACAAAAAGTGACGAGGGAAACAGTCAGGTGCTTACCCAAAATATTTAAAAAACGTACCAAAGTCGTACCAAAAACAATGGGGAGTTGAGACCCAATCTCTAACTCCCCATAATAACGAAGAAATTTTTATCAATTATGGTGCCGAAGCCGGGACTTGAACCCGCACGGTTTGTTGCCACTACCCCCTCAAGATAGATTTGGGGAAATACAGAGATACGACGGGATAGTGAAAGAAGTTAACACTTCAAGTAGTTATCCCGTCTTTTTAATTTCGGGCAATATAAGGAAAAGCGGCCAAAAAGGCGGGGTTATTTTCTGTAAAGTGTTGACCAAGTATCCTTAAAAGTAAAAAAGAGTAAACTGATAAATCAGCTAACCATGGGTGCAAAACTTTCGTATTACGATCTGGACCGGCTGGTGTAGATCTGACCTTCACCCTAAAAACTATACCAGCAGATAAGTTAGTTTTCTGGCATAATAAAAGGCAAAGCTATTTGATAAGATATAATCAACAAGGAATTCCCCGACGCTGTGGTAATTTACAAGTGAATTGGTATTAGAATAATGCGGTTATCTCTAAAATACCAGCCTCGCATTTGATTTCGATCTTATCGGAAACCTGTTTAATCAACGAGATCATTTTGGCGTTTTCCGTTAATATCTGAGCGGTGAATCCCCGCAGTCCTTTTGAACGGGCATATTCTATCAGACGGACCTGCAACGCACGCCCCAGCCCGACGCTTTGCCATTCCGGCCGGATCATGAAAGCCACTTCCGCCAGATTTGTAGCATGGTCCATCACATACATGGAACTGCCCACAATTTGTTCGTTTTCCCGCACGCCTGTGACGGCGATAAAGGCCATTGTCGTTGCAAAATCTACATTGCAGAAAAGCTGAGCCTTGGAAACAGGCATCGATTGCATGCGTACAAAAAATCTCGTATAGATGTCTTGTTTGCTCATGTGATAAAAAAGATTCTGCAACATTTCCACATCACTTGCCTTTGTCGGACGGATCATGATTTTGGAACCGTTTTTCATGGTCATTTCCCGTTCCTCTTCAATAGGATAGGCCACCTTGCTTTTGAGAGACTGGTCGGTGCGAACGTACCCCATTTTCTTTGCTTCTTCCAGCAACCACGGGCGAAAATCCGGATGCGCAATTTCAATGAGTGCCAGCGCCCTTTCCCTGATAGATTTACCGAAGAGGTACGTAATGCCAAACTCGGTGATGACGTAATGGACATCGGACCGGGAAATGGTAACACCTTCACCGGACATAAGCAGCGGACGAATACGAGAATATTTTCCGTCTTCTGTAGTCGAAGGTAGGCAAATGATGGGTTTCCCGCCCGGTGAAGCCGCGGCGCCTCGTAGAAAATCCGGCTGGGTGGAAACCCCGCCATAGAATTCACCTGCAAATTGATCGGCGCATATCTGACCTGTCAGGTCGATAGCAAAAGCCTGACTGACGGAGACCATCTTATTGTTCCTGGAGATATTAAACTGATTGCAAACGTACTCTAAAGGATAGAAAGCAAACAGCGGATTTCGATGAACCATGTCATAGAGGCGGCGTGACCCAATGCAGTAGCTTGTGATTATTTGATTTTGGTGCATGGACTTTCGCCTTCCGGTGATGATACCTTTTTTTGTTAATTCAATTATAGAGTCTGTAATTACATCCGAATGAATACCAATATCCCGCCGATTCTCCAGAAACTTGAGCATGTGATTCGGAATCCGGCCGAGTCCGATCTGGAGTGTGGAACCGTCATCGATGATGCCGGCAACATAACGGGCAATCCGCTCGACAATTGCACTTTCCACCGCCGGGTGTTCGTATTCGAAAAGCGGGGTATCGACCAACACAAAATGATCGATCTGATCTATGGGAATGAACGTGTCGCCATAAGTGATGGGCATATGGGGGTTCAACTCCGCGATGACCTTTTTCGCGTTCCTCACCGCGCACTTGGTAATATCGACGGATATGCCAAGGCTAACATATTGATCCCCTTCCGGAGGGGATACCTGCACCAGGGCCGTATCCACTGCAATTCTTCCGTTTTCGATTAGGGAAGGCACTTGCGCAATGGGAATGGGGACGTAGTCCGACTGTCCACTTTTAATCAATTCGCGCGTTTCAGTGCCCACAAAAAACGACCGGTGTTTGAATCTTGTCATCGGCTGTCCATCTTTCATCTGGATGGCTCCATCTGTCAGAAAATGAAAAATCTGCAGGTCGGAGAGGTTTTTACTGGAATTTTCCATGGCCGCAATAAGAACTCGCGGCGTGGCGCAGGCAGTCCCGACAAAAACGTTTTCTCCTGGCGTGATAATCGATACAGCCTCTTCAGCAGACACTAATTTTCTTTTGATACTTTCCGGCAGGTTCATTGATTAGTCTCCTTTATATAAAAAATCCAAAAACTCAAATCAAGGTCAGTTCCGTCTCATACATCTCCACCCTGCCGTCGGCGCCGCATTCCCGGAATATGTCGATGGCCTTGGTCAGTTGCTCGATATTTCCTGTTCTATCGCCTTTCTTCTTCAACCAGTTTGCTTAACATGCATGATCCGTCGCTACCTGCCACCGCATTCCATTCCTTATAATCTGCATCGATTCTGTGTTTCACACGCTCTTCCTTCTATGACCAGCTAAAATCCGACTTCTGTTGAGTTCATTAATCAGCACGGGGATAATAACTCCCTTCTCGTCCATCACTATTTTTCTTCATCATAAAGCTTTATGACTTTTTCAGTGATATCGACCGCTTCATCAAAAGCAACGACCTTGTCGCGCTGCAGAATTACTGTGTATTGCTCCTTCTTAAGTAAAGCCTGAACAATCTCGCCGATCTCTGCCAGCAGTTTACTGGTAAGTTCCACGTCCTTCTTTTTCAACTCTTCATCCATATCTGCCGCCAATCTCTTATATTCTTTTACCTGTTTGGCCAGATTTTCCTCTTTTTCTTTCCTTGCATCTACTGATAATGTCTTGCGATTGTCTTTTAAATCCTCTTCCAGTCGCTGGATTTTCTTTTCACTTGAATTTAATAATGTTCGTTTTGACTCAAAATCCTTTTTGTATATGCTTTGAGCTTTTTTTGTCGCTTTAGATTCTTGCAGGATCTTCTGTATATCAATAACACCGATCTTAACTGGATTATTGCCGGCAGCAAAGGCCGCTGTCGCGAAGGATAATGTGATTAAAACAATTACATAATATACGTAACGCTTTTTCATAATAATTCTTCTCCTATGTATATAATTTTTATTCCGTTATAAATAATACACCGCTATTATTCTGTATGGGTTAACGATTCAGGTCTTTCTAATGAATTCAGACAGAATGGATTGATGTACTTCCATCTTCAGTCTCGCGTCCCCTCAAGGTATAGATCGGTCAATTTCCCTGAATAATCGAAATCTTCCTTAAAATTCTTTATTCCCGCTTTATCAACGCACAATGCAGCCTCTGGTTGACCCGGCTGCATGAACATTTTTCGGCAGGGAAAAATCCATACCTGGGTTCTTTGGCAATAATATGGGTATCAA
>Ga0209777_10001875_pt1 | contig 29000 bp, 32 predicted proteins | sample FrelakmetHBP12HB_FD_187147 | JGI IMG/M metagenome (GOLD analysis project Ga0209777, IMG submission 187147) | Freshwater lake sediment microbial communities from the University of Notre Dame, USA, for methane emissions studies -HBP12 HB (SPAdes)... | ecosystem: Environmental > Aquatic >...
CCCAACCTCAAGTCCATCAGCCACTTACGTCATCGCCAATGCGGGAAGTTGCGATAAGTCCATGTGTGCAGCTTCCTGTGTAGCCCCAATCCATCTACGACAACACCCTGTTGCCGTTGTACACAAGAAGCCTATCTGTAATTATTCGGTCGCGCCACCAAAAATAAGACGCACCCTGCCCCCGGCGATAGCCGTACAACTCCAAATATTTCAGTCCGTATTTAGCGACAAGTGGACCTAATCTGGGCGGTTTGGTCGGTCCGGTTCCGCACTTTGACTCGCATCGCAAATAAGAGGCGATGGTTACCGGGTCAGGGCTTCGGGTTCTTACCTGCCTAAATTGTCGCGGACGAGCAGTTAGAATCGACCATTCTCCGGATTCCCTCAAGCGGCGATTCTGCTAGGATGGGTGGTCTTGAAGTTTGGACCGGTGAGCGGTGGGATCTAATAGCCACAGCCTTGGGCGCGGTGTGTAATGATGCTTTCAGATCGTATCGTGATTACCGGGATCGGTTTGACCGCTCCCAACGGCGATACGCTTGGCGCATTCCGGCGAAACCTGTTGGCCGGTGTGTCGGGAGTCAGCGTCATCGAAACGCGCTTCATGGGGAAGGTCCTGGCGGGCGTCTGCCGCTTCAATGAGCAGAAATATCAAACTCGCAAAGACCGGCGGCGTGGGACCCGCGCAGGGGCGATTTCAATTTATTGCGCCCACGAAGCCTTCGCCCACGCCGGGCTGGATCCAGCTAAGCTCGACCAATCCCGGATCGGTACGTTTATCGGCATTACCGAGCACGGAACCGTCGAGACCGAAAACGAGATTGACGTTATCCGCCAGTACGACTATGACACTAAGTTCTGGTCGCACCATCACAACCCCCGGACGGTGGCGAACAACCCGGCCGGGGAGGTGACGGTCAACCTGGGGCTGAGCGGTCCGCACTATACGATCGGGGCGGCCTGCGCCGCGGGCAACGCCGGACTGATCCAGGGGGTTCAGATGCTCCGACTGGGCGAGGTCGATTGGGCTCTCGCGGGCGGAGTGTCGGAGGCGATTCATTCGTTTGGGATATTCGCGAGCTTCGCGGCGGAGAACGCGCTGGCGTGGCACGATGATCCGACGAAAGCGAGCCGGCCTTTCGACAGGGCGCGCAATGGGATTGTCGTCTCCGAGGGCGGCTGCCTCTTTCTCCTGGAGCGGCTGAAGGACGCCCGCAAGCGCGGGGCGCGGATTCTCGGCGAGGTCGTCGGATACGCCATGAACTCCGACGCCAACGATCCGGTGCTTCCCAACCCGCAGCGCGTGGCCGAGTGCATGCAACTGGCTTTGAAGCGTGCGGGCATTGGTCCCGATGAGGTCGATATTGTGAGCACTCACGCGACGGCCACTGAGACCGGAGACATCCAGGAGGCGACGGCCCTGCGGCAGGTGTTCGGCGATTTCAAAAACGTGTACGTGAACAACACCAAGAGCTTCATCGGGCACGCCATGGGGGCGGCCGGCGCCTTGGAGTTGGCGGGAAACCTTGGATCGTTCGAGGACGGCGTGATTCATCCGACGATCAATTTGACGGACCTTGATCCGCGATGTGCGGTCAGGAACCTGGTAGTCAATGAGCCGCGTGCATACGGACCGATCCGTACGATTCTCAACAACTCCTTCGGGATGCTTGGAATAAACTCGGCGGTAGTGGTCAGGCGCGCCCTGGATTAGGATGCGAATTCAAGCTGCGTGGTCGGGCGGCACGAACGTCGAATGGCGAATAGCGAAGATCGAAAGGACTGAGCGAAGGGATGTCAGATCAGGCCGTTAGAGACATCATCTTGGGAATCATCGCGGTAGTGGCGCCTGACGCCGACCTATCCGATGTAAAGAATGACGTACGGCTGCGCGATCAGCTCGAGCTCGACTCCATGGACTTCCTCGACATCGTGATGGAGCTTCGCAAGCGCTACAAGATTGAGGTTCCCAAAGAGGATTATCAGCAACTGGCGACGCTGGATAGCTGCGTCGCCTACCTTTCTCCCAAGTTCGCGGCCATGGCGACGGCGTAGGACAGTCGCCCAATCATGAACGACGCCGGTTAAGGTGCCTTTTTCTGCTGCGAAATCCACCAAGCCCGCCAGGTCGCTTGCGCTCCTAATCGCGATTGGGCAGGCGCGGATAGACCGCAGGGAAACGACTGCGCAGTGATGGCCATGAGCCGCTGGCAGGCGTGATCGCGAACGGTCGCATCGGGATCGGTCAGCGCGCGAATGAGAAACGGCGTCCCGCGCGGGTCGGGCGAGATGCCGCCTGAAGCAGCCCAGGCAAGCGCGGTCCATCGCACCGTGGCATCGGAATCCACGAGAATCTGTTCGAGGATCTCGTATAGCGAATCGTGGCTTATCACCCCGAGAGTTTGGACGGCAAACCTACGCACGATTGCTGAGCGGTCATTGATGGATGCAGACATGATGACCCGAATAGTGTCCGAGCCAGCAGTGATTCCGCCGTATTCGGGAGTCAGAACGAATAATAAATTGTAGGCCGCAGCTGCACGTTCGTCCAAGTCCCCATTTTGTAGATAGCCTAGCAAAAGGTCTGCCGAGTGCCTGGGACGGAGTGTTAGATACTCCCTCATGGGCAGGACCTCAGACCACCCGCGGGCCGCGAGGCGGAAGACGATGCTTGGGATGGCCAAGTAGATTAGTGTCCCAACAAGACCCACGCCAAGCGCGTGAAACGCGAATCGCTTCCACTCGCCCTGTGGGTTCGGTGGATTCGGGTTCAGCTCGGCGAGTTCAAATCCCGCGCCACACTCCGGGCATCGCGGGGAAGGCAGGTGTAACACGGTATAGGCGCAGATTGGACACAACGTACCGTCTTGAATGACAACCCGCCCTAAGAAAGCATCTTTCGCCACATTGAGCGCTAGGTTCAGCAAACCGCCGCCCACAGCAAACCACAGCAATGCCCAGAGTACGTTGGTCCACATCTCCGCCCGCGTTGCAGCGAAAACGTACCCAGCAAGCGGAAACACCTCCAGGGAGATTCCGAACGTAGCGACCATCGCGCCGCCCGTTAGAAACGACCATGCCCCGTGGCGGCAGTGGGTTTGAAAAAGTGTTAGAACAAGGAGGGGTGCGAGGAACTGAACGTAAAACCACCCAGGAACGTCGAACCACTGCCAGCCAAAGTTGAGAAGCGTAAAGGGCCCCGATACCTTGGTCAGGACTCCAAGCAGAGTACCGAGAAACAGAGCTTGCGCCATCCTCGGGCCGTGATTATGCGCGCGATGGACTCTACACTTGATCGTTCCCATTGGCTGCTCCTGCGTAGGGCAATTCCACGGGACAGTACATTTCTTTACTTTACCCGCAGGATCGGCGAGTTGCCACGGCCAAATGCACGGTTATACATGTGGAGGCCGGTTTTGCGGTGTTCCCTGTCCGTTGTGGGTAGCGAAACTCACGGATAGTCGGCAGGCGGCAGGGCGATCACTCGCCCATGGATATGGTCAACACTCATGGAGCCATCGTCGAACGGCACGTCGGCGGCTCACCCGCGGGGCTTGACGTCGCAGGCACACGAGAGTTCTTGTCGGCTTATTTCCGCCCGTGACTGTTTTGCCGCTCCCTTGCGGTCGCGGTTCTGATTACATTGCATATACTTCACGCGGTACATGGTTTGGCGTATCGCGTGGCGCCGCGCTGGCTGAAGCCTGCGGCTCGCTTATGCACTACAACGCGGTCATCATCGGGGCGGGAATGTCGGGGTTGGCCGCCGGGATTCGCCTGGCCTACTTCGACAAGCGCGTCTGCATTGTCGAGAAGCACTACGCTTTCGGCGGGCTAAATTCGTATTACACGCTGGGCGGGCGGAAGTTCGACGTGGGTCTGCACGCAGTGACCAACTTCGCCGGCCCGGAGCGACGCTCGGCCCCGCTGTCGAGGCTGCTTCGCCAGTTGCGGCTCACCCGTGACGACTTTGATCTGCGCGAACAGCATTATTCCGAGGTTCGGTTTCCAGGGCGGCGATTGCGATTCACGAACGACATCGCCGTGCTCGTCGATGAGGTCGCTCGCGAGTTTCCGGCGGAGGCCGACCGGTTTCGACGGCTGGTCCAGCGCATCCGCGACTACGACGATCTTCGCCTGGACGTGCCGCACCAACCTACCCGACCTATCCTGCGTGACGCTCTCGGCGATCCCCTGCTGATCGAAATGCTGCTCTGTCCCATCATGCTCTACGGCAGCGCGGAAGAGCACGACATGGATTACACCCAATTCGTCACGATGTTCAAGAGTCTGTTCCTCGAAGGGTTCGCCCGGCCGCGCGACGGCGTTCGGACGATCATTAAGACCCTCGTCCGAAAGTTCCGCGCCAGCGGCGGCAAGCTCATGATGCGCTGCCCCGTCGCGCGGATCGAGACTGACGGGAGGCGCGTCATTGGCGTGACGACCGCATCCGGCGAAACGCTCACAGGCGACGTGGTGCTTTCGTCCGCGGGCTACGAGGAGACGATGCGGCTATGCCGAGACAATCGTGAGCAAGCGCAAGCCGGCGAATCCGTTGACCGCGAACCCGGTCAGATATCGTTCGTTGAAAGCATCGCCGTGCTCGACGCGCCGCCCGTGCGGCTGGGATATGACCCGACGATTAATTTCTACAACGACCGCGAAACATTCGCCTACGCGCGGCCGGCGGAACCGGTGGATCTCCGCAGCGGAATCGTTTGTTGTCCGAATAACTACGAGGGGCACGATGATCTTCCAGAGGGCGTGTTCCGCTTGACCTGGCTTGCAAATTACGAGCCGTGGATGCGGTGGGACGGCGACGCCTACGCGGCCGCGAAGCGACGATACCTGGAAGTTTTTCTCACACAAGGCGAACGCTTCATCCCTGGATTCCGCGATCACGTCGTATTTACGGATATGTTCACGCCGCGGACGATCCATTACTATACCGGGCATTGCAACGGCGCGGTCTACGGCTCGCCGCGTAAGCGCCGTGACGGCCGGACGGCTTACGAAAATCTGTTTATTTGCGGGACCGACCAGGGCTACCTGGGCATCGTCGGCGCGATGCTGAGCGGGATTACGATGGCGAACCTGCACGTGCTGGAGAAAGAATGACGAATGCGGAATTCGGAATGCGGAAAGAAGGCCACGATCTGCGCTCCGCGTCGCCCCGACTGTGTTTCCGCATTCCGCATTCACCATTCCGCATTTGAGGGTTTATGGCTTGTGACCGACTAAAGGACATTCGCCCCTATTACGACGTCGTCGTAATAGGCTCGGGTCTGGCCGGTCTCACCGCGGCGAACTACCTCGGCAAGTGCGGGCGGTCCGTGCTGCTGCTTGAGCAGCATTATAACTTTGGCGGCATGGCCACCTGGTTTCACCGCAAGAATGGGCACATTTTTGACATTTCGCTACACGGTTTTCCGATCGGGATGATTAAGAGTTGCCGCAAATACTGGACGCGGGAGATCGCCGATTCGATCGTTCAACTCAAAGGCATCCGCTTCGACAATCCGCAGTTTTCGCTTAGCACGACTTTCGACCGTAGCGACTTCACGCGGATTCTGACCGAGCGATTCGGCGTCATGCGCGAGACCGTCGAACGATTCTTCGACGCAGCCCGCGCGATGGACTTCTACGACGACCAGACGATGACCACGCGGGAACTGTTCGAGCAGTTTTTCCCCGGACGAACCGACGTTTGGCGGCTGCTCATGGAACCAATCGCCTACGCCAACGGTTCGACGCTCGACGATCCGGCCATCACATACGGAATCGTGTTCTCGAACTTCATGAGCAAAGGCGTGTACATTTTCCGCGGGGGGACGGACCTGCTCATCCGATTGATGAAAGCCGAACTGAAGAAGAACGGCGTCGATATCCGCCATAGCGTGACGGTCGATCGGGTCCGCGTCGCGGGCGGGCGGACGATCGGTGTGGCCGCCGGCGGGCGTTTGATCTCATGCGGCGCAGTGCTTTCCAATGCGAACCTGAAGACCACGATCGAGAAACTCGTCGGCTACGAGCATTTTGGCGAAGAGTTCGTCGATGAGGCCAGGGCGGTTCGCTTGAACAACAGCAGTTGCCAGGTCTACATGGGGCTGCGGCGTGGCGAAAGGATTGACTACATCGGCGACTTGTTGTTCACCTCGGTCGATCCGCAGTTTGATTCGGCGCGGTTATGCGCGAAGAATGTGACCAGCCGGACGTTTTCGATGTACTATCCGGACATTCGCCCCGGCTCCGACCGCTATGCCATCGTCTCCTCGACCAATGCCAACTGGTCGGATTGGGCGCATATTTCCGAGAACGAGTACCACCGCGAGAAGCAACACCTGATCGACACGACGATCTCCTCGCTCGAAAAGTACATCCCCGACATCCGCGGCAAACTCGACCACGTGGAGGCCTCCACGCCGCGAACCTTCCACCGCTTTACCTTGCAGGCCATGGGAGCAACGTTCGGCACGAAGTTCGAAGGGCTGAAAGTCAGCATGTATCTGCCCAAGCAGATCGCCGGACTTTTCCACGCCGGATCAGTGGGCATCATCATGTCCGGCTGGCTGGGGGCGATCAACTACGGCGTAATCGTTGCGAACGAAGTGGAGAATTTTCTGGACCACGCGAAGCAACCGACGGACCGGGACGCCGCCGATGGTGATTGCGGTGATTCGTTGGCGCAGGATGAGGCCGAGGACGCGTTCGATGCCGCCGACGAAGCAGCGATGGACGACCCATCCCCCGTCTCGCGGGCCTGCGAGGAATCAACCGAGGGTGTTCCACGATGAATGTTGCGGGCGACATTCTCTCAGCCATCCCTCATCGTCCGCCATTTCTCTTCGTGGACCGGGTTGTCGAGTTATCGCCGAACCGGATTGTCACCGAGACGCTGGCCGACCCCGCCGCGGATTTCTTTCGCGGTCATTACCCTGGCGAACCCCTGATGCCGGGCGTTTTGTTGTGCGAGTGCTGCTTTCAGTCCGGGGCGATTCTGATTTCGCACCACGTTGGCGGGTGGAACGCGGCGGACGGCGTACCCGTTCTCACGCGAATCGGCGACGCGCGATTCAAGCACGTAGTCCGCCCCGGCGACATGCTCCGGGCCGAGGTGACGCTCGACGATGAGCTTGACCGGGCCTACTTTCTAACGGGGCGTCTAATGGTTGATGGCAAGTCGGCATTGCGCGTGACATTCTCCTGCATGCTCGCACATCCCCAGGAGCGCAGCGCGTGAGCTTCCTCGATCTTCGCGACAAAACGATCGTCGTCTTCGGCGTCGCCAACAAGCGTAGCGTCGCGTACCACGTCGCCCGGCTTCTCATCGAGGAAGGCGCGACGGTGGTGTGCAGTGTGCGAACGGACGAGCGTCGCCTGGGCGTTCGCAAACTGCTGCCGGATTGCGACGTGCATGTCTGCGACGTGGAGCGCGACGAACAGATCACCGCGCTGGCTGAGGCGGTCGGGGCGAAGCACCCTACGATTCACGGCCTCGTACACTCAATAGCGTTTGCGGGTTACGAATCGTTTTCGGGCGTGTTCCATGAGGTTTCGCGGGCCGACTTCCTCCGATGCGTGTCCATAAGTTGCTATTCTCTTATCGCCGTTGCCAACGCCTTCAAAGATCTGCTCGACAAGAAAGCGAGCGTCGTGACCATCTCCATCTCCACGACGCGCATGGCCGTCGAGAGCTACGGCTACATGGCCCCTGCCAAGGCGGCGCTGGATTCCTCCGTCGCCTTTCTCGCCAAGTCCTTCAGCCGATTCTCCGAGGTGCGCTTCAACGCCGTATGCGCGGGACTCCTCAAAACCAGCGCCTCCGCCGGGATTCCGGGCTACATCGACCACTACATGTTCGCGGAACAGGCGGCCCTTCGGAGACGCGCCCTTTCCACCGACGAGGTTGCGAGCTCCGTGCTTTTCCTGCTTAGCGAAAGGTCTAGCGGCATCAATGCCCAAGGTATCGTGGTTGACGCGGGAATGGGGATCAACTACTTCGACGCGGACATTGTGCGGCATACTCTTCGCGGCATCTGGCCGACTGACTCGCCATGATCCTCCAACCCGTCCTGATGCGCATCCCCCGGCAGGATAGGCTTACGGGACCGCAACGCCTCGAACGACAACGTCGCTTCGCCCGCGCCGCACTCCAAAAGTGTGCCGTTCTTTGCAACGCCCCGACCGACGGCTGGCGGCAAAGCGATGAACGCATACCGATTCCCAACGGCGGATTTCACTGGTCGATCTCACACAAGCGATCCTGGGCTGCTGCTGTGATCGCAGACCGTCCGGTTGGCATTGACATCGAGTTCGTCGCGCCGCGCAAGATCGACCTCTTCGACGAGGCCGCGACGACGGAAGAGTGGAGCATGGTGGGTGGTCGAAGCTGGCCGGCATTCTTCCGCATCTGGACCGCCAAGGAGGCGACCCTCAAAGCCAACAGTGTGGGAATCGGACACCTGGCCGCGTGCCGGATCATCGCCGCCGACGCGCCGAAGCGAATGACGACTTGCTTTGCCGGCCGCGAGTGCGTGATCGAACATTTTGAGCATGATGGCCACATCGCGGCCGTGACCAGCGTCGGCGATAAGATCAGTTGGCACGTAGCAGAGGAAGCGACGTAGAGATGCACTCCGTTTCCGTGCATTTGGTGCTGCGCGGCGTCTGGCATGAGGCGCTTGTGGAAAATGCACAAGGGGATATATTGGGGGCTCGTGCCAACTCCGGTCGCCCGTTTAGCAAGCTCCGAAGTTGGAGCGGGGAAGCGGTCTTCGAGACCGCTTTGAGGGTCGCGGACCTATGACCTCCGGCGTAGGCGGTCGACAATCCGCGTGTGGAAACAGTATATGGCCAAGACCGACGCCATTGAGGTCGAGGGAGTTGTAGTGGCCGCGCTGCCCAACGCGATGTTTCGGGTCGAGGTGGACGCAGGCGGCGAGAAGCATCATGTGCTTGCTCACATTTCCGGCAAGATGCGAAAGTACTACATCCGCATCCTCCCCGGCGACACCGTTACAGTTGAAATGTCCCCCTACGACCTTACACGCGGCCGCATCACCTTTCGCAGGTAGCTCCCGCCATGCCCCGCGAGGCACTTCCAGCGTCAGCGCCGATTCTCGATCTTCGCCCCTGGCGCGCCGGGATCTCCGCTACGCTTCGACATTCGACATTCGCCATTCCGATCGTTCCTCCGCTCGTCATGGGCGTCGTCAACGTCACCCACGATTCCTTCAGCGACGGGGGTGAATGCCTCGATTGTAGTCGCGCCGTCGATCGCGCGATGAGTATGATCGCAGAGGGAGCGTCGATCATCGACGTGGGGCCGGAATCGACACGGCCCGGTTCACAAAGCGTACCCTCCGAGGAGCAGATCCGCAGGGCCGTACCTGTTATCGAAGCCATTCGCTCGCGCGACGCACGGATTGCGATCTCGATCGACACGCGATCGGCCGCAGTGGCTCGGGCTTCTCTGCAGGCCGGGGCGGACATGGTGAATGACACATCGGCCTTTCGCGACGATGCAAAGATGGTCGAGGTCGTTGCCGAAACCAAGGCGGCCGTGGTGTTGATGCACCGGCGCGGGACCCCGGCGGACATGCAGGAGGGCGGCGGACCTCATTACGGTGATGTGATTGCCGAAGTCGGCGATTTCCTCGCCGAGCGCCGCGACTTCGCCGTGCGCGGCGGCATCGATCACGCGCGAATCGTCCTTGACCCCGGCTTGGGGTTCGGCAAGCGCGTCGAACACAATTTGCAAATCCTGCACAACCTCGATCGCTTTGTGGCGCTTGGGCAGCCGTTGCTTGTCGGCGCGTCGCGAAAACGCTTCATCGGAACGGTGCTGGGAATCGACGATCCGAAACAACGCGACGCCGGATCGCTTGCGTGCGCCGCGATTATCGCTTTCGCGGGCGCGTCGATCATTCGCACGCATGAAGTTCGTGCGACGGTGGAAATCCTTCGACTCATCGCGGCGGTCAACGCCGCCGATTCCTCTCGTCCGAGCCGCGGGCTTTAGCCCGCGCGACCCCGGCGCAACTGCGCGGCGCGGGAGCGGTTTTCGGCTACCGCCGCTCCGTCCCGCCAAAGGTTCCGCCTGGCAATTAGCCGCATTGACCTGAGCGGGCTATCATGAGCAGGTGATCCTGTGGGCCGGGCTCCGGGGAAAGTCCGGAAACTGGCGAGTTTTTCGACATCATGCAAGTGAAACTGGCGACATCACGGGGGTTCTGCTTCGGCGTCGAGGACGCGATCGAGCTGGCCGAGGCCGCAGTGGCCGACCACGGCGCAGGGCGCGTCGTGGCTCTCGGTCCGGTCATCCACAACAAGCAAGTCGTGAAACGTCTTGAACAGGCCGGCCTCAATCAATCCGGCGACCTCGAAACGGTGGATCCATCCAAGGTCGTGCTCATCCGTTCACACGGAGCGACGCCGGAAATGATGCAGCGTATCCGCGATCGCGGCCTGCAAGTGGTGGACGCCACTTGCGTGCTGGTCAAGCGCGCCCAGAACGTCGTCCGTCAACTACACGAAGAGGGCTATCACGTCGTGATGATCGGCGACCCCAACCACCCGGAGGTGAAAGGCGTGATCGGCTACGCACCCGACGTCACCGTGATCGACGTGGGCAGCGATCTGGAGGACGCCCTGCCCTACAAGGAACGGCTCGGCATCGTCGCTCAAACCACGCACTCACCGGAGCATGTCGCCAAGATGATCGCGAAGATCCTGGTCCGGCCGTATCGCGAGGTGAAGATCGTCAACACTCTCTGTCTTGAGGTCACTCGCCGGCAAGAGGCAGCGATCGCCTTGTGCCGGGAGGTTGATGTTATGTTCGTAATCGGGGGGCTGGACTCCGCCAACACTCGAGAGATGGCCCGGCTCTGCCGCGAGGCGGGCACCGAAACCTACCATATAGAGACCTGGGAACAATTCCAACCACGCATGGCGGCGGGCAAGAAAGTGGCCGGAGTCACCGCCGGCGCGTCCACCCCGGAATGGGTCATCTCCGAGTTTGCCCGCAACCTGGAAGCAATCTAGAGCGGTTCTCCTTTTCGTGTAGCGTCGCGGTTTATCCGCGGCGCCGTATCCCGGCGTCAAGAGACGCGCCGCCCATGAAGGGCGACGCTACGCAAAAACGGAAAACGCTCCAGGCGTGCATCCCGGAGGCGGAGTCGCGGTCTCGACAACGCCCACACGCCGAATATGCTATCCGCTGCCGACCTACGCGACCATGGTCGGCGCGAAAGGGGGAGCAGATGGCTGAACCGAAACACGGAACGAGTCCCATCGTCATTGAGGAGACGGCGGGCAAGAAAGCCTATTGTCAGTGCGGGTGGTCCGCGAAACTGCCGTACTGCGACGGCGCTCACAGCCGAATGGGGACTGGACTGGCCCCGATCGTCTGCGAGGTGGACGCGCCGGGCAAGAAGGCCGTTTGCCAATGTCACCGGAGCGACAACAAACCCTGGTGCGATGGAACGCACTCGCGACTTTGAGCGACGCTCAAAGTCATGAATGACGAATGCTGAATGCGAAATTCGGAATAGCGAGCCCACGTTATCGGGCGTCAGCGCGTCTTTCATGCCGCATTCCGCATTCATCATTCCGCATTCGATAGGATGATTTTCTCTTGCCGATTCTACCCACGCTTTGGTGGCTGTCGTTCTGGACCCTAGTGGGCCTGTGCGTCGGCAGCTTTCTCAATGCCGTCATCTTTCGAATTCCTCGCGGAAGGTCCCTCCGCGCCCCGTTATGGTCGGCGTGCCCATACTGTCGCTATCGCATCGCATGGTTTGACAACATTCCGCTGCTAAGCTTTCTGCTCCTTCGTGGTCGTTGTCGAAGATGCGAGGTGCCCATCCCCACGCACTACCCGGTGGTTGAGGCCCTGATGGGCGTCATAGTTCTCATGCTCGTCGACGCATTTCTGGTCGGACAGGTGCGAACCGGAATGAGCCGCAGTCCCTTTGGGCTGACCGATCGTCTTTCCTACGACTGGCCCATTCTCGTGGCGCACATCATTCTTTTCGCGTGCCTGCTGGCGATGTCGGCCATCGATCTTGAGCATTACTGGGTCGATATCCGTTTCACCAACCTCGTCACCATAGCTGGGTTTGCGCTGCACACGATTTGGACGCCGCGGCACAGCATAGACTGGCCCAGGCCTTCCGCGCCTCTGGCAATAATGTCGTTGTTCGCTTTGGTGGGGCTGGGACTCGTCTGGATCGTGTTGACCTGCCAGCCGCATGTTGACCCGGAGGACTTCGGAGAGCCGCTCGGACAATCCGATCCGGCAAAAAGCACGGACGAGAGTGCCACGGGTTCGCCGCCGCCCTCGCTTTCCTCGCCGTCGCGGATCGGCGTATGGCTGGCGATGTTCGCGCTCGCCGCCCTGTTTGTCGATCTGTCCCTCGCCGAGGCACAGGTCGCGCCCCTGCGTCACACGGGACGCGCACTTGTTCCGCTGCTGTTCATGTTCGTGCTTGTTCTGTCGCAGAGCATCGTGCTAAGGGAATCGGATCACACAATTGTAGCGGCAATCGACGAAGAACGCTCGACCGCGCGGCGTATGGTTCTCGAGGAGTTCGCCCTGCTGGCGCCCGCGATCATCCTCGCCTTCGTCGGACTGTGGATCATGAATGGCGGCGACCACGTCGAACAGATCAACAAATCCCTGCACGCAACCGTGCGTATTGACTTCCTGGCCATGTTCCGCAACTGGGCGCCATTGGAGGGATTCTGTACGGCCGCCGCGGGGTACGTGATCTCCGGGGCCCTGGGCTGGGCGGTGCGGATTGTGTTCACGCTGGTCTTCGGAAAGGAGGCCTTCGGCACCGGTGACATCCACATGATGGCCGCCGCGGGTTGCGTGGCGGGTTGGCCTGTAATCGTCCTGGGGTTCTTCCTCACCTGCGGACTGGCCCTCGCGGGGTGGCTGATCGCCCTGCCTTTCAAGCGCACCCGGGCGCTGCCCCTGGGGCCCTGGTTGTCGCTATCTTTTCTGGTGGTAGTCGTGTTCTACGAGCAAATCCTGCAATGGCCGATGCTTGCGAATGCTATCGCGGCAGCCCGTTGGCTCTGCGGAGTCCGGGGTTGACTAGGGCTTGCACATACGCCCCGAGGGTATTTTCATGAGTCTTGCAATGAAACGGTTGACGGTCTATCTTCGTGCCTTGGTCGTCCTGCTCGTGCTCGGCGCGGTCGGACTCGTGCTGTTTAAGAACCGCTCCTATTCGGTGCAATTGTGGTTCTTCAATCTGACCGACGCGAGCAAGCCGGTCAACGTCGTCTGGGTAATGGTTTGGACGGCGGGGTTCACGCGGGCGGCCTGGTGGGTAATATCCTTCGCCCGCGGCATGGTTCGCGATTACCGCGAACTCAAGCGTCAGCGGGCTTTGGCCGAGGCCGAGCGGAGTCATCAACAACGTGCCGCCGAGTTGGACGAACGCGAACGGCGCATCGCGGAACAATTGAAGCGGGCGGCGGGCATCGAAACTGGCAAACCTGGGGAATAGAGGAGCTACCCGCGAACGCGGGTGCAAGGAGAAGCGAAATGAACAGGCGGACAGTAGTGCGGGCAATGTCGGTTTTCTGTGCGGTTCTGTTGGCGAGCGGTTGCGGCAATCCCAAAAAAATGGCGGACCTGGAGTCGCAGAACCAAAACCTGCGCGGCCAGTTGAGCCGCGCGGGCAGCGATCTCGCGTCGGCCATGAAGGAACGCGATCTGATCAACGAGCGTCTGAAAGCCGCCCTTCGTGATGCCGAAGCGCTTAAGGCCGAACTGGCCGGTCGCCCCGAACCGCAGACTGCTCCGGCCGGCTGGACCGCCGTGCCCGGCGGTGGAATGATCGCCATTGAGGAGAACATTCTCTTTGCTCCCGGCAAGGCGACGCTGCGCGACGAGGCTCGCAAAACTCTCGACGGTATCGTCAGCACGCTAAACAGCGAGTATTCCAACAAGGACATCATGGTGTTCGGCCACACCGACGATCGCCCGATCAAAAAGAGCGGGTGGCAGGACAACTGGCAGCTCAGCACCGAGCGCGGTCTGGCCGTCGTTCGCTATCTGAAGGAGCACGGGGTCGGACCGGACCGCCTTGTGGCCGCCGGATGCGGCGAGTTCCGCCCGCGGGTTGCAAACTCATCGGAGCCCAACCGTCTCAGCAATCGACGAGTCGAGATTTTCGCGATCGAAGCCCAGCCGCGCACCGGGCGGGAGAAATAGTCGCCAGACCGTTGAAAAAATCCACGGATATCGCAGATTTAGAACCTGTGCAAAGGCAACCTCGCGTTTTCGACGGCGAGCGACTCGTTTCGCCCGGAGGGCGCGCGTTCGTTGCCAGGGACTTCAAGTCCCTGGAAATCTGCCATGCCCTTCCCAATCTTCTTCTGTCCGCCCGGAGGGCGCGCGAGTCCTGTCCATCCAGCCTCCGTCCGCCATCCGGGCGGAGCGGAAAGAAAACACTTGTTGCCCACATGTCGTGACTGTCAAAAATGCGGACTTAATTATGCACACCTTCTTGCGGTGCGACGTTGCATCCCGCCGACGTGCATGTTGCGTTAAAGCAACACGGTCGTACAACCTGCGGCCATGATCGCCCCATCACTTTGAATTGAACCTGCGTAACTACCGAGCTAGCATATAGTTACGGCGTACCATTTTCCGCCGTCGCGCAGTTTATGAGCATGGTACGAACCGTGCTGGTTGACTGGCGGGGCTGGGACCGCGCTCGCCGACCCGGCCGTTTGGGGAACGAGGCCGACGTCCGCAGCTAAGAAGGACGCGCCGGAGGAGGATGGGAAGCGAATGAACGAGGAAACATTCCAAAGGAAGCTGTCGGAACTGATCGCCGAGATAGCCACGCTCCCCGAGGGCGAGCGCGGTCGTTTGGAGTTGCTGGCCGAACAGACTCGCGAGCGGCATCGACAACTGAAGGAGACGGTAAACAGTTTGCAGGAAAGCATCGACTTCGTTCGCCTGAGCATCAAGTACATGCTCTTCGATCTCGAAGCGACGCGGCGCGAGAACCAGCAGCTTCGCAAGCTGCTCGATGAACACAATCCTCAGTAACGCTCTCCCCGGCACGAGGTGGGAGGGGGAGGCATCGATGGCGGCCTCGTGGGGTCGGCAACTTCGGTTGCCGGCCTCACGGGTCGTCAGGATGTTACAGGGCGGCGATTGTCACGGATGGAGCGTGTCCTTTCGGCAGGCAAATGAGTGCGGCGACCAGTACCGGCGCTGGTGCACGCCAGTCGGCGTGAGCAACCGCTCGAACGGGCACGCGCCAACTTCATCGTCCAACGGGTCGGAGGATGTCCATCGCTTATTGCTTCGCGTCTCCTCCTTGCGGTGTCAGCGCCACCCCCAGTCGCTCGGCATTCTCGCGAAAGACGGTCCCACTGCTTAGCCCCAACAGTCGGGCCGCCCCTTCTTTGTTGTGCCCGGACTGCCTCCACGCGCGGCGCAGAAAGCCCGCCTGCGTCGCTCGAATGATGCACTCGTACTGGTCGAGCGGCGCGCTTTCAAATGCTGCGTCGAAGACCGAAGCAGGCCGAACGAGATCCTTCGCAAGGTCGGCAATCTCGGCCCGGTTAACAGTCTCCTCAGTCATTCGAAGGTGCAGCCGTACGAGCACGCGCTGAAGAGACCGATAGTTCCCCGGCCAATCGCACTCGTGCGCCAAGTAATTAATTGCTTCCGGCGTTAAACGCCTCTTCAGGTAGCCAATCCTCTTTGGAAAGACTTGGCTGAGCAGTCGATCTGTTCCGTCCTCGACATATGCAATCACATCGCAGGGACGCTCACGCAGCGGTGGAATTCGGACCTCGACGGTCGAGAGACGCCAATAGAGGTCCTGTCTGAACTGCCCACGCCAAACCAAGTCCTTCAGGTCACGGTTGCTCGCGGAAATGAGACGAAAATCGACGCGTTTCGTACGTTGTGCGCCGACGGCCATCACGTCGAACATCCCACCTGCGGGTTGAAGGGCTCGAAGCAACTTGACTTGGTGTTCTGGGCGAAGCTCGCTGATCTCGTCCAAAAACAAAGTGCCGCGGTGGGCGCGCTCAAATGCGCCGATCTGGTCGGCGACCGCGCCGCTGAACGCACCTTTTTTATGGCCAAAAAACGTGCTCTCCAGCAAATCGGCCGGGACGGCTCCGCAGTTAACGGGCACGAAAGCTCCCGAAGCCTCGGATACCTGATGCGCAAACAGCGCGAGCCCTTCCTTGCCTGTACCGCTCTCGCCGTAGATAAGGAGCGGAGCCGTGCTTCGCGTGGCCGTGACCTCGACGATTCCAATTACGCGCTGAAACGTCGGATCCCTCGTGATTAACTCCGCTTGCGCGGGGAGCTGAGCCCCTCTCGCTTCTGCGGCAAGCACGTTTGGAAGGACCGTGAGCCACAGCGGAGTGATCGCCACTTCTTCCCCGATCTGCCGTCGATCTTGCGCATCGTAGTACGACTGGTAGGTCCGCCCGGGAAACCTCGTCTGCGAGAGCAGCACGCTGATCACAGTCATGGCGGGCGTCCCGGGACTAAGGTGATAGGCGAGCTCGGCGTCGGGATCTTTCGTCAGGAGTTCATCGAGGGCGGCGACTGCAGCGTCCAGTAGCCGACCATAATTCGTCACTTCATCGGACTTGATCGGTGTGATGTGCAGGCCGACGTCGATTTCCGGGAACTTACCACTGAGCCACGCGACGTACCGCTTCAACGGTCCCGGCTCATCCCCGGCACCGAGAAGCCAAGCACGCCCGAACTGCTGTCGATCCTGTGCGAGGCTGCTGAACAACCCGGCTATCGGTCCCTCGCTTTCAGATAGGTTTTGCGAGGCCGCCAAGTCTGCTTTGCCGATCCACGCCACAAGCGTATTCACACGATCATTATCCAGGCAATCCGCGGCTAAATCAAGGAAATCCGTGAATAGTCAAAACTACGATAGAGTGCCAATCCCGCTGCAACCTTCGGCTAGAACGGCACTTACGTGCGACGACGCAATACGCCAGCCTCGGTGGCACGCTGCCGGTCATTGAGGATCTCCGAAAGGAGTTTCCAATGACCCGAGACAGACGGCGAACGACATTCCGAGAGGTTTTCGAACAGGGGCGAAACGACGCAGCCCGACGCTTGTTCATCAAGGCAAGAACGGCCAGCCGTCTTGCGAAGGTTTCCAAGAGGGGCAGGGCGGCACTTTACCGTGTCAAAGCTCGATGCCTATACCACGCCCTTCGCGTGGCTCCGGACTTGTTCCGAAGGCGTCCAGACCGCCTGGGGAGTTCGATACTCGAGACTATCTATCTCTCGAAGCGCGTGTCCTTACATACAAGTGGAATGTGGCTGCAAGAAGCGATGGAGCTCTCCGCATGAGCGAGTTGCGGGAGATCTTGGCCGCATTCCACAGACGACCGAGCCGAGTCGTAGGTGCCTCAATCTCGGCTGGTTGCCACCAGGTCTGGGATCGCGAGTTGGGGCGATTTCGCCTCGTCGATCCGGGCGACGATCGTGACTCCCTCGCCGAGGTCGCACGAATCATTGCCCTGCATGAGGCGGCCTGCACTGTCGAGCCTGAGAAAAAGAGCTGTTCACAACGCAGACGCACGGATAACATTTTAACTCCTAGTGGTCCAGAATCAGGAGATATTCGCCATGACTGCGAATCCTCTTCCGGTCGGTGTTGACCCCCTTCCGATCACACTTCGTGTCAAGGACCTAAAGCACCAGATCCTAGTCCTTGGCGGTACGCTCGATTATCTGTTAAAGCTTGTCGACCCACGGGAAGTCGACGATGAGGGCAATAAGTTGACCCTCAAGCCGAAGGCTCGCGCAAACAAACACCTGTTCAAACAATCTGACTCGGTGCTCTTTGCCATCGATGTCCGCAACGTTTTAACCCATCCGGGAGAAAGGGAGTTTCCCCCCGGCGGCGATATGCAGCGAGCGCGAGACAAGCTGCACCGCGCGATTTATGACCTTTTCGATCACGTTCCGGACAGCGTTCGAATAGCTCTTCTGAAGGATCCTAATAGCTACGAAGCCCCCATGCCGCTTGGCTCGATTGATACAATTCCCGATCCGCGTCGCAAGCTCGTGGCCCTCCGAAACGCGCTGGACAACCACCTGCGAAAGATCGATGCCGACGAGGGATTCCCGCGCTACGCCTTAGAAACCGGCGACTTCGTTACCATTGGGCAGCGGCTACGTCGACATTTCGATCGGTTTTCCAATCTGAACTTCAAGGACGTCGAGCAGGCCATCGACCTTGCCGACCATCTTGAAGATTCGCCCGAAGACGATGTGCCGCTGAGCACGCTACAAAACGCCGGCCTGTGGCTCTCCCATGCCGTCGAACAGGCCGAACGGTCTGAGGAACCTCAGGTCCCCGATTCGGAGGATGACGAGCCTGCCGTCTCGATCTCCAGCGATACCCTTCCAAATGAGCAGACGATCAGTGTTGCCGAGGCGCCGCAGCAGCGCGAAGACACAAGCGCACATTTTAATGGCAACATGGTCGTGAGTATCCCGTTGTGGACCGACGTCGCCATCAGGGTTCGAACGCGAACGCTACTATGGGTCGCGCTCATGGGTTGGGTCGTTGCCGGCGGGCTAGTCCTGTACACGACGGTCGCCTTTCCGCCGGATCGCGCGGCGCTCCAACAGCGTGAGCGTGACCTCGGACGACGGAAAGATGAACTCGAGGCGCGAGATAAGTCGTTCAGCAAGTTCATGCTTGACGAGAAACAGAAACTTACAGACGCGCAACGCGCTTGCGACAAGGAACGAGATAGTCTCCGGAAGAAATTGGATGACGAGCTTGCTTTCGCTCGCAGCAAGAACACCGCGGAGATCGTCGACGAACACGCCAAAGCGAAAAAGGAAATCGAATCGACCCGTGCGGCTTTCGGTCGGGAATGCGCCCAGCAGATTGAAGACCTGGAAGGACGGAAGCAAGCCTTCGAGCAAATGCGCAAGACATTCTATGAAGCTGAGGCGCCCGATGATTTCGACAAGAAGGTCGAAGACGAGTTAGCGAACTACCAACGAACATCGCGAGAACTTGAGCGGTCGACGGCGCTAGCTACCAGTATGAAGACTGAGCTGGATGGAGCCAAGGAGAAGATCCAAGGGCTCCAAGGTGAAGTATCTAAAAAGGAAGTCGATCTGTCCGACCTAAGGGGGATTGTTCGAGACGTCCGCCAGCAAGTGGAAGATTTGAAGTTGGTTGCGTTTCCGAGTTTGGGTTGGGATAGATTCTCTCAAGCAGAGCAAGCCCTGCTGATGGATCGCGTGGTACAGGCCGATATAAAGTTCTTTTGTGGGCTTCAGCAAAACTTCTACACTACATACAGCTCAATTGAAACGAGGACGGCGTTCTGGGAAGCGCGACGATCTGCGTTTCACGGGATTGGAGTGAACAAAGACTTGGCTTTGCGCTTATCGAAATTAACTGGACTGACTGTAGATACGATAAGCGAGCATATTAGTGATGTCTACACCCTACAGGCTATGAGGAGGGCGGTAAGACGGGCGATGGAACAGAATAAACGCGGCTAAGCCATGCTCGTCACCGTAAGAGCCTCCGCAGTCTGGCGGGCTGGCAGGTGGACCCGCATCTTCGCCACGCGGGTCCGACGCCCCCGGCGCGCCGGGGTTCGAATCGTCGCCCAACCGCCTCCAGACGAACCGGTAACGGAAGTGTCCGTCTGGATCTCATCTGCCGTTCTCCAAACCACCATCGGTCGGCAGCAGACAATGCCAGGCCGGTCAAATCGGTTCATGCATGCTCACCGGAAGGACACCATGGAGCGGTCGCGCCCGCCAACGATGATTGCAGGGACCGAAACCAGTCGGCCACCGGGTGCATGGAGGCCGGTTCACGGCATGTTGTGCAAAAGATGGGAGCGGCGCGATTCAATGCGCGGATAAAAGCCGAAGCGCGAGACACATCGAAGTTCGTACGGTCCAGTAGATCCATCTTGGAGATCACAACCGCGTCGGCGACCTGAAACAAATGGGGATACTTCGTGGGTTTGTCGTCGCCCTCCGCAACGCTCAAGACCGTCAGCCTGTGGTGCTCTCCGAGATCGAAATTCGTCGGACAGATGGGATTGCCCACGTTTTCGATAATGACGCAATTCAGATCGTCGAGCGGCAGGCGGTGCAGTCCCTGCTCAACCAGCGTCGCGGTGAGATGGCACCCCCCGTCAGTCAGCAATTGCACGACGGGAACGCCCAAGGCCGCAATGCGCTCGGCGTCGCGTGTGGTGGCCAGATCGCCTTCGAGCACGCCGACGGAGATCGCCGGACGCAACAGGGGGATGAGCATCTCAAGCAACGTGGTCTTGCCTGATCCGGCCCCTCCCAGGACATTGACGGCGGTGATGCCACGATCGTCGAGCAGTCGCCGGTTTTGTTCCGCGGCCTGGAGGTTGCGCTCAAACAGGCTCTTGCGCAGCACTTCGATCTTCATCGGGGACCTCCACGTCGATTGAACATAGTTCCAGTTCGTTGCCGCCGTTAAGAGAAACGTCTGAATGGCCGCACGACGGGCAGTCAAACCGCCAGCCATCCAATTGCACTTCTCCGCCGCAAGTCGGGCAGCTCAACAACATTCCCACGGAAACCACATCGAGAACGGCACTCGCCGCAACACTCCCTTCGCTGGCCATGGCAAATGCGTCACGAAGAAGCGAATCGTCCACTGCACGAAGCCTGCCGATCCGACACATGATGCGCGTGATGCGCGTCGCTCCATGACGGCGAGCTTCGGCGACCGCCATGTCCACTAACGACTGTGCAACAGTCAACTCGTGCATGGGCAGGCCGCCGTCAGCTCACGTAAGTCGTGTTCGATCCGCTTCACAAGCCCATCTACGCCGGCCGCGACACGGTCGCTCAGTGCAAGTCCGCGCTCGAAATCCGTTCCAAATATGACGTAAATCCACACGCGCGGTGGGAGAAGCCCCAGCGCTTCGGCCAGTTCCAGCGCCGTCTCCACGCTGAGCGTGTGCGTGTCGCCGCGCCGGTTTTTTCCGATCGCTTCGCGCCTCGCTCGATAGTCAATTCGCTGGAAAGTGCCAATAGGGTGACTGTCAGTGGCGGGCGAAGCATCAACGACTATCAGCAGATCGGTTTGGGCAATCGCGGGATCAGTCAAGGCATCGACGGGATCCTCCGAGGCCACAATCGCCCCCAGGTCGGCGCAAGCGTTTTGCAGGCGCTCGGCGATAATCAGCCCCGCCCGATCATCGCTCATCGACCAGCGTCCGCAGCCGACAATATGGACGCGAAGCGGCGCGGTTGCCACAACTTCCCACGCATCGCCCGACACTCCCCACGCACTCCCCGCGACTCCCCCTCTTGACGCCACGCTTTATTCCTCCCACTCAATATTTAGTAGATGGGTGGCGCATGAAATGCACGGATCGTAGGCCCGAACCAGCATTTCGAGGCGCAAGGTGATGTCTTCGCGGGACATTCCGGAAGCCACGAGGGGGGGGACCATGGCGCGCATGTCGGCTTCGATGTTGGCGAGATTCTGCCCGGTGGGGATTATCAGGTTGGCCTGGGTGATGGTGCCGTCCTTGTCCAATTCGTATTCATGGAACAGAGTTCCACGGGGTACGTCCACAGCGCCGGCACCGCGTCCGAAGTGCGTGGGTTTGGCCAATGGCTCTTCTTTGAGTCCGTGAGTAAGAATCGAATCGATAAGCTCGATGGAGTGCTCGGTGCAATGAACGCACTCGATGAGCTGGGCCGTGTTGTTATGAAACGGGTTGTGGCAGACGGGTCTGAGGCCGAGCTTTTCGGCGAGGTTTTTCGCTTCGGGGTGCAGTTGCGCCGCATTGTTGTTGAATCGGGCCAGCGATCCGACCATATAAGCAGCCGAATGCGGCGAGCGGCAGTGTTTCGCGGCGGAGTGTTGGACGACGCTTTCGATCACCCGCTTGCGGTAATCCTGCACGTCGGTCGGCTTGGGCTCACGGGTAGACACAAGATCGCCTTCGTAGAAGGCGTATTCCCCGTTATAGCCGATCTTCAGGGAAACGAACTCCGTTTCGCGGGTGAAGTCGGGCACGCGGAGCGTGGAATACAGTTCAGCGGTGTGCAGAAGATCCTCGCGCGATGCCTCCAGGCGCTGCTTCAGCTCAACTAACTCCGCCGGCTGTGGAAGATGAGTGAAGCCGCCGGCGTGCATGGCGATGGGATGGATGTGTCGGCCGCCAATTGCTCCGCAAAGATCGTTGGCCAGCTTTTTCATCCGTAGGGCGCGGCGCACGACGTCGGGATGGGTGGAGGCGAGAGGGATTACCGATCCCACTCCGAGGAAGTCCGGGACCGCGAGGAAGTACAGGTGGAGCACGTGGCTCTGGAGCTGCTCGCCGTTGAGGATGAGCTTGCGGAGCATGCGTGTCTGCGGAGAGACCTCGATACCGGCGGCGGCCTCGACGGCTTTCAGGGAGGCCGAGGTGTGACCCACGCTACAGATTCCGCAGATACGGCAGGTGATGTGCGGGGCCTCGTGCCACTTTCGGCCGCGCAGGAAGGCCTCGAAAAAGCGCGGACTCTCCACGATTTTCAGTTCAAGGTGCGTGATCGCTCCGTCCGTGACCCTGACGGAGATATTTCCGTGGCCCTCGACGCGCGTCACATGCTTTACATCAATGGTCACGTTCCGCATGGCGGATTAGTCCTCCAAACACTATGGAAGGGTGTTTCCCTGGAATGCCCCGTAGCGCTGGACGTCGGCCAACACATCTTCCAGGGCCACACCGTAACTCTCGCGCAGGTTGACCCCCGCTGTCACAAGGGCCTGCTCCCCTAAAACGCCACGACAAGCCTCGCAACGGGAACCGAAGGACGGACAAATAGCCTCGCATCCGGCCCTGGTCACCGGTCCGAGACAGAAGACTCCTTTTTCGTAAAGGCAGAGGTTGCCCTTCTTTTTGCAGTCCACGCAAACGGCGTAGTCGGGGAGCTGAAAGCTGCGACCGGAAAGGGCGCACTGCACGAAGCGCAGAAACTCCTCCTTGACCATCGGGCAGCCGGGAAGCTCGAAGTCCACCTTGACGACCGCCGAAAGCGGCCGCGCCGGCTGCGTCTCGAACCAGGCGGCACGGTCTCCGTAGACATAGGCGCGGTAGTCTTTTTCCTCCTGGCGGTTCTTGAGGGTGTTCACGCCGCCAAGGCAAGCGCAAGCGCCTATGGCGACAAGCGTGCGGCAGGACTCGCGGAGGTGTTTGGCCTCGCGTTCGTCTTCGGGGGTGGAGACGGCCCCGTCCACAAAACCGACATCGACTTCCCAGCTTCGTTCGGTCATGCCCTCGCGGAAGTTGACGACCTCGACAGCGCCAAGAATATCGAGCAACTGATCCTCGAGTTCGAGGATGGCGAGCGAACAACCTTCGCAACTGGTCAGCGAGAAAACCCCGATACGCGGCTTCATCCTAAGGCCTCCCGCAAAGCCTTGAGTTGACCGTAGCGGAAGACCGGCCCCTCGAGGCATACGTACACATTGTTGACCTGACAGTGCCCGCACTTTCCCACCCCGCACTTCATCCGCCGTTCCAGCGAACAGTAGATGTTCGCCTGGGGGATTCTCCGGGCAAGGACCTCGAGCACGACGAACTTAAACATGATGGGCGGTCCGACGATGACGGCCATGGTGCGCGCGGGGTCCATGCGGGGCATTTCTTTGAACAGCGTGGTAACGACTCCGCTACGACCGCGCCATTGTTCGTCCGGGCGGTCCACGGTCAGGCGGAAATGCACGTCGGGATTCTCCCGCCAGCGAGCCAAATCGTCCTTAAACAGAAGTTCGTCCGGGCTGCGGGCACCGTACATTAGGTAGAAGTTTCCGAAGCGCGAACGCTGATCCAAAATGTATTGGATAAGCGAGCGAACCGGGGCCAAGCCAAGCCCTCCGGCGGCAATCAAGATGTCCCTTCCGTGCAGGTCGTTCACATCGAAGCCGCGGCCGAGCGGCCCGCGAATGCCGACTACGTCGCCCACTCGGCACTGGTGGATGAAGCGTGTCACTTCGCCGACGCGCCGGACGCAAAGCTCAAAAGTATCCGGGCGGGTGGGCGAGGAGCAGATGGAGATGGGACACTCGCCGACGCCGAGCATGGCTACCTGAACGAACTGGCCGGGGGCGTGACCCAACGGGCGCCCGTCAGGAAAGCGGAGGCCGTACACGGACTCCAGGGCCGTCTGCGGTTGAATAGAAACGACCTCCGCTGCTTCCGGCTCATACAAGCTCCGGTCGAGGCGCTGCGATGGATGGTCTAGAAGTTGGGTCATGTTCGACTTTCCTCGGCAAGCTGGCGATAAATCTCCACGGATTGAATCTTGGCGGTGCAGGCGCGGTCGCAGCGCGCGCAGCCCACGCATCCGGCGAGACCCTCGCGCTCTCGAATCCACTTGGCCTTTCGATAAATGCGGTGGCGCAAGCGCTCGGCGGGCTTGGCGCGGAAGTTGTGGTCGCCGGCGACCTTGGCGAAGGAGCTAAGCTGGCAGGCGTCCCATTCACGACGACGCGTGCCGCGGCAACCGGAAAGCTCGACCTCATCGTAAGTATTGAAACAGTAGCACGTCGGGCAGCTTAGATTGCAGCTTCCGCATGAATAACAGCGCCGGGCGGTCGCCTCCCAGAGAAGCGAATCGTAGCTGCGGTCCAAGAGTCCGGGGAGGGTTTCAACTTCATAGGGAATGCGGCTCGGAAACGCACGCTCCTTGCGGGCGATGTAGCGTTCAAGCTCCCTTTCGTCATTGGCGGTGGCCGGCTCAGTCGCCTTGGAGGCGACGGCGCATTCCCGACCGGCCGGCGTTCCGAAAACCACTCCGTAACGAGCTTCACTCTCGGCGCCGGACAGGGGGTACAGCATCAGGTCGAAGCCGCTCACGGCCCGATCCGTCTTCATGTCCCGGCAAAATACTCCCTCCGTGCAAGGCGACGGACAGTCTATGCCCAGGAGAAAGCTCGCCGCGCGTCGTTTCAGGTAATGCTCGTCGATGTTTCCGTTGGCGAAAACGTGATCGAGGAGACGGATGGCATTCAGATCACAGGGGTGGATGCCAACGATCGCCAACGGAGTCTTATCGTATACAGGGGAAGTCTTGAAGCTGCCGCCCTCGCGCTCAAAGGTGAAGAGGGTCTCACGGGGCGGGAAGAGAAACGACTTCGGGCTGTAGACGCAGAAAGGGAATGCGAGCGACAGGTCTGATGGGTGTGAGGCCCGCGCGTAGAAGTAATGCCCGTTGCGCTTCACCGGGCCTATCAAGGTTCGAGATCGACCCAAGAATTCGATCAATCCGATCAACCGATTGCCGGTCAACGTGCGATCGAGCATGATGACTCCTCCTTGGCGACCTGGAGACCCGCGCCGCCGGGTGCGGACGGCGCCACTATCCCACTCCGATCTGCCGGAGTGCTGTCGCCTTTTTCAATTCGGCGCCGCGGAAACACCAATCGAAACTCCGAACCGCTTCCGACGGTGGACCGCACTTCGACGCGTCCGCCGACCTGGTCCATCACTTCCCGGACAATGGTAAGACCCAAGCCGGAACCTGGGATGTTGCCGGCCAGCGCCTCGTTGCCGCGACGGAACGGCTCAAAGATGTTCTCAAGAGAATCTTCGGCAATCCCTATGCCAGAATCCGCTACGGAAACCGTCACCCGATTATTATCGGCGCCGGCAAACACGCGCACGCTGCCTCCGGCGGCGGTGTACTTGATTGCATTGTCCATCAGGTTGGTGACGCAAGCCTCCAAGTCGTCTAAATCCACCGCAACAGACGCATCGCGGCAGCCGCGGACATCGATTTGAAGGGTGATCCCCTTGGCTCGTGCCTGGTCGGCGAAGCGAAGCTCGGCGCGCATCAGGAGGTCGGCGACGGAAGTGCTGGCGGACTGGTGGTGTGCAGGCTCTGTCTGCTCAATTCGCTCAAGTTCAAGCAACTCGTTGACCTGCTTGATCGCCTCCTGACAGCGATCGATGATACGCCCAATTGTGGTATTGGCAGTGTCGCCGACAGCGACCCCGTCACGGATCAGCCCTGCCAACATCTGGATGCCGGTCAGCGGGCTTTTGAGCTGATGGGCGGCGGTCCTCATGAAGCGTGAGCGCCGTTCCTGTAGAAGCTGAATGGCATCGTGACTTCTGCGGCAATCCTGGTTCGTTTCATAGAGCTTTCGCTCCTGCTCGTCGAGGCGGGAGGATATCTGTAGGGTGAAGTAGAGCGTCCCGATCACTCCCACGCCGAGAATGGCGATTCCGGAGAGGACGTAGACCCATTCGCTGTGCAAGGTCGCGTCGGCGATACACGGTAAAAAGGGGTAGTGCGGCCAAATCCATCCCATGCATTCTCCGAACCCCAGGCCGCCGAAGAGCACAATTGCCCACGCGCCCTGCAGGAGCGCGTTGAACGGCTTTAACAGTAGGGCGGAGATCAGCATGTGAAATAGATAGAAAACCGACATGGGGTTCTCGATGCCGCCGGAAAAGCGCAGAATCGTGGTCAGGGCCAGCAGGTCCACGACCATCTGGGCGTTGGCAAACCGCACCAAGGTCTGCAATTGACGCGGTGTAGGGGCCTTTTCGACGTCGAATCCTCTTAGAATTCTGTTCGTCAACAGCTCCCAGACAACGTTGACAAGGGCGAGAACGCCGAAGGATACGAAGATTCCTTGCGGACGCGGAAAGCTCGGAACCAACCCGCGATCCATCAGCAGCAGCACCGTACCGGCGACGACCATGATCCAGCGCAGGCGGGTAAACCAGCGATGCCGTATCATGGCCATCAAGGCGCTGGCACGGAACTCCCCGTGTGGAAAGAGGAGGCGTTGCATGGAATCAGCAGCGTGCATTCAAGTTCACCGGTATCAGCGGTCGGTCGATTTCATGGAATGCGACAGCACTTCTTGTACGGCCTTGAGCACGACATCGCGGGTCAGAGGTTTTTCCAGAAACTTCTCCACCGGCAAGTATTCGCTTCCGAGTTCGCGGGCGTAGTCCATCCCCATGGTCTGCCCGATGGAGGAGATCATGATGATGGGGATTTTCGCCAGGCGGTCATCGTTCTTGAACTCGTACGCGAGATGAAAGCCCTCCGACGGCGACGACAACATTATGTCCAGAAGGATCAGGTCGGGTGGGCTGGCTTGTACGGCGGCAAGTCCGTCAGCCCCCATGAGACACCGCGTCACCCGGTAACCGGCCGGTTCCAGCATCAGCGCCAGGGCATCCTGCACGTCTCGGTCATCGTCTATGACAAGAATATGTTCACCCGCCATGATAAGACTCTCCTGCTCAGCATATTCGCGGCAACTCCTCGCCGTAAGGTCGTTGAACGATGCGTCGTCCGCCTGTCCTGGTGATTAGCTCCACCAGCGGCGGATCGCCGGTGACGATGCGGCCGATGTTCGCGGAGCGGCGGCCATAGCGGTGCCGTCGCATTACACCCAGGCATCGTTCCCGGTCCTTGTCAGGAACAACCAGGACCACTTTGCCTTCATTGGCGACGGTTAGCACGTCAAATCCCAACATCTCGGCCGCGGCTCGCACCGCGGTATTCACAGGCACCCGATCTTCCTCGATTTCGACGCCTAAGCCGGCGTTTGCGCTGATGTCCGCCAGTACGCCCGCCAGACCGCCGCGCGTCGGATCGCGCATGAAGCGAACGTCCACACCCGCGGCCAGAACCTCCGCGATCAGCCCATTGAGCGGGGCGGCGTCGGATTTAAGGATTGTTTGAAACTCAATACCGTTGCGGACGGACAAGACAGCCATCCCGTGGTCGCCCAACGTTCCGTTGACCAACACGGCATCGCCCGGTTGGATGCGTGAAAAGCCCAAATGCACGGCGTCATCCAGCTCGGCGACGCCCGCAGTATTAAGGAAAAGTCCTGTACCGCCGATTCCATGCTCGATGACCTTGGTGTCTCCCGTCACGACCGGGACGCCGGCCTCCGTCGCGGCATCGGCCACCGAATTGAGAATTCGGTCAAGAGAACTCAGCTCAAACCCCTCCTCGATAATCATGCCGAGGCTCAGACCGATGGGCCTGCCGCCCATCACCGCGAGATCGTTGATCGTTCCGCAAACCGCAAGGCGACCGATGTCGCCGCCGGGAAACTCCAACGGCGCAACCACAAACGAATCCGTCGTAAACACCAGGCGGGAGGTCGTCGTCGAAAGGACGGCTCCGTCCGTCAGCTCATTGAGGGTCCGATTGCCAAGGGCGGCTAGGATATGATCCTGGATGAGCCGGGCCATCATTTCTCCGCCTCCGCCGTGGGCCCGGACGATCACCCTTTCGGTCTGTTTTGTCACATCCGCGACCGTCATGCGAATTTCCCCAGAGCGACGGTTGAGCGTGCACCTCGTGGGCGATGGTACTTGAACCATGCGCTGCACGTACCCTCGCTGCTGACCATGCAAGGGCCGAAAGGCGTCAACGGTGTGCAGGTTGTGCCGAACATCTGGCACTCAGTCGGCCCAACCCGACCTTGGATGACCTCGCCGCAGCGGCAGGCCGGATGGTCCTCATCCGGTCCCAAAACAATGCCGAAGCGCCGCATAGCGTCGAAATCGGCAAAACAATCACGCAACTCCAGCCCGCTGTTGGGAATCACTCCCAAAGACCGCCACGGGGTGTCCGCAACGTGAAAGACCTCCTCTAATCGTAGCCGCGCCACGGGATTGCCGACCGGACCCACGGCGACCGAATAAACGTTTTCAAGGCGCGCTTCGCCGTCCAGCACCTGGCCCAGGAGGGAGGCTATTCCACTGCAAATGTTCTCCGGTTCAAAGCCTGCGATGACGCATGGAACCGCGTAGCGCTCGACGATCGGGCGGTACGCATCGGCACCGATGATTACGCTGACGTGGCCAGGGCACAGAAAGCCGTCCAGGGCGGCATTACCGTCGCTCAAAAGCGCTTCCAACGCGGGCACGACTAACTTGTGGGCACAGACGATCGAAAAGTTGCGAAT
>Ga0209777_10001876_pt1 | contig 28975 bp, 31 predicted proteins | sample FrelakmetHBP12HB_FD_187147 | JGI IMG/M metagenome (GOLD analysis project Ga0209777, IMG submission 187147) | Freshwater lake sediment microbial communities from the University of Notre Dame, USA, for methane emissions studies -HBP12 HB (SPAdes)... | ecosystem: Environmental > Aquatic >...
ACATCTTGTTCAAGATAACTCATTAATTTTTCGCTATTATACAGAATAGGAGGATTAATGGGTGATTTTTTAGAACTTACCAGATATTCCCCCAATCATGCTCAAAAAGAAATCGTTATTGTCAATAAAAAACACATTTCAGCACTAGAATCCTACGGAGTTTATACAGTAATTACCCTTTTCTGCGGAAAAGAAATAAAGGTTACTGAGGCCCATCGTAGTATAAAAAAATTAGCTGAATGATGCAAGACAAGAACACAAGAGATATTTAGATAATTTTTAAAATTATAGCTGTTTACATTTCAATTGACATTAACTATAGTTTTCCTTATCTTTTAAAAGAAAAGGATTTCTAATGTTGGAATTAATTGAAAGAACATCTCCTACAAAAAATTGGATGAAAGATTATACTTTTATCCTAATTCAAAGTCCTGAAGAATTAGAACAAATACTTAATAGAGCAATCGCCCACAAACGTTGCGCTTTTGATCTGGAATCAACTGGATTAGATACCCGTGTTTTTAATGGTAAATGTAAGTCTCACGTTGTTGGTTATAGTTTTTCATTTGAACCTAAAATTGGATATTATGTTCCTATTAGACATGAAATAGAAACAAGTAAGGGGAAAAATGTAGATCCAAAAATAGTTAACCCTCTTATCCAAAAGTTAATAAATGAGTGTCCTTTGATAGGGCACAATTGGTTAAAATATGATATCGAAATTCTTTTAGCTTCAGAGGGAATTGATATAAGAAAATATCTACCAAGTGAAGTGTATCCTCACCATGATACCTATATTTTAGCTCGGCTCTGTAACATGCAGCCAGCAGGATTAAAGCATCTTTCTAAAAAATACCTTAATAAGGAAATGCTAGAGATCACAGATATTGTTCCTTCTAAAACAGAAATTAACTTTGGTGCTGTTTCTCCTTTTGAAGGATATATTTATGCCGCCTCTGATGCTATCTGTACTAATGAGCTATTTGATCGTCCCGAATTTCAAGCTCCGATAAAAGAGCAAAAATTTATATATAATTTAGAAAGAAGATTAACAAGTGTAGTTAGAAAATTAGAAAGAAATAAAATAAAATTGGATAAAGATTTTTGTTTGCAGTTAGATCACGAAATGGTTCACACTATTACAAATATTGAAAATTCTATTTTTAAAGAAGTAGCAGAAAAAACAAATAATCAAATTCAAAGATTTCAACTAGATTCTCCCGAAGAGGTTTCAGATATTTTATTCAATATCTATGATATGAATCCTAAACCTGAAAAAGGTAAAAAAGGAAACTACTGTACGGATGATGCTGTCTTGGAAAAGTTAGCACCTAACTATCCGTTAGCTTCTAAATTACAAGAATATAGAACCACAACAAAGTTCCATAGAACTTATATTAAGAACATGTTGTTAAACGTAGATGAAGAAGGATATCTAAAATTTAACTATTCCCAATTAAAAACAGACTCTGGTAGGTTTGCATCTCCTGGTAAAAGTGATGAGGGGAAGCATAGTGATGGATATAGCGGAGTGAATGTGCAAAGCACACCAGCTAGGTATGATACTTCTAAACCAAATGTCCGAAAATGTATTAGTTGTGAAAATGATGAAGTAATTGCGGCGCTTGACTGGTCTGGTGTTGAACTTCGAGTTGCGTGTAATATGTCTAAAGAACCTATTTGGTTGGATAGGTTTTTAAATGGTGACGGAGATTTGCATACAGCAACTGCTTCCATTATTTATGAAAAGCCTGAAAGTGAAATAACGAAGATAGAGCGCTCTAGTGGTAAATGTGTAGATCCAGAATCATTACTTTATATAAATGGTAGATATACTAGAATTGGAGAATTATCAGATAAGAGGGATATAGATACTTTCTATAATCTTGAATCAGATTTAAACATTCAAATTTATAAAACAGAAACAACAAAAATAAAACAGTTCTATTCTAATGGTCCCGGAGATAGATTGCTAGTTTGTTCTAGGAGAGGTTTATTAGTCTGTTCTAAAAACCACAGGATAGAATTAGAAGATGGATCTTTAGTTCGTGCTGAAGATATTAAAAAAGAAATGGTATTAAAAGAACCAGATCTAGGATTAGAGGCTCAACAACCTATTAAAGAAATAAACATAAATCCTTTTTTATGTGAGGATAGAGAAAACTTAACTTTTTTTGCAAAGGCAACAGAAGAATTAGCCTATGTTTTAGGTTTATTTTTAGGGGATGGCGGTAGTTCTAAAAACACATGTAATATTCATACTGGTGGTGATGGTAAATATTTAGATTGGCAGAAAACAGTTAAATCTTCTTTAGAACAAATAGGGCTCTCTCCAAATATAAATAAAAACCAAAAAAATATAGGAGGTGGGATGTGCGGTAAGGTTTATTTTGGAAGCCGTCACACTGTCTCTATTTTTAAACAATTAGAGGTTATCGGAGAAGATTGTAAAAAAAGTTTAAAGGTTCCTTCTTATATTTTAAATGGTAAATTAAAAACAAAACTTTCTTTCTTAGGTGGTTTATTAGATACAGATGGATCTGTGAGTAAGATAGGTAGTGTTGATATGACTACAAAATCTTGGGTTTTAGCTCAAGATCTTTGTGTTCTTCTTGCTAGTTGTAACATTCATTATAGTGTAGAACCCACATTTAATAAGACATATAAAAGATATTATTATCGAATCAGAATAGCTAAGGCACACAATGGGTTGTTACGTCCTTATATAAAGTGTCCTTGGAAATTAGAAAGAATGACAGAACCTAAATTTATTTATAAAAATTATCCAAAAAACACCATAACAGGTGTAATTCCTCTCGAAATGGGTGCTCTTGTAGATATTGGAATAGAACACGAAAGTCATATTTATCTTGTAAATAATATTAGAACACATAATACTTTTAATTTTCAAAGCGTTTACGGTGGTGGCCCCGGCGCTCTTTCAGCAGCAATAGGAACTACTCTTGATGATGCAAGAGAAAAACAATATAAATTTTTTGGAAAATTACAAGGATTAAAAGCATACATTAGAAAATTACAAATGACTGCAGAAAAACAAGGATACTGTTTAACACAGTTTGGTAGAAAAAGGATGCTTCCTGATTTTCAATCAGAGATTCCGAAGATTAGAGCGAATGGTTCAAGAAAAGCAACCAATACGCCCATTCAAGGGACATCGGCTGACCTACTAAAAATTGCCATGATTGGTATAGATAACTATCTTGATAGTAACAACCTTAATGATAGAATTAAGATGGTTGTTACAATGCATGACGAATTAGTATTTAGAATTAAGAAAAAAGATATTGATTTAGTAAAAGAAATTGAAAAGATAATGTTATTGGAAAATGTCCTTAAAAAGATTAATTGGCAAGTGCCGCTGGCATGTGACATTGAGGTTGGAAGTTCTTGGGATGTTGAGTATGAATATAAGGATATGTTAACTTATCTTAAAGATAAACACAATGTTTCTAAGGTCTCTTTTATCTATGAATCTGGACAAGACACAGACCAACATATTAAAAATTGTGAAGAATATAAAGAGGAAAGAAAAAAAACTAAAAATGAACAAAATAAGGTTAAAGAATCTAAAGCAGATAAATCAATAAAAGAATTTAAAAATCAAGGTACTAAGCTAAATGAAGAAAAAACTGAAGATACCCCAATAAAAAAAGAAATACTGAGTGAAACCATTTTTGCTGAAGAAATTAAACCAAAAAAAGAGGAACTCGCTCTTTCTTTAGAAAAGGTATCTTCGTCTGGTAAGTCAGCCACCTCTTCAGAGGTAGATGCTGCTTTTTCAATATTAAAAGAAGTAAATTTAAGCAATCTTCCTGAAGAAGCTTATTTAAAACTAAGAAAATCTTTTTATGAAAAAGAGATAAAAAGAATTTTACAAGGAGTCCCCGCCACAGACGATATTGATATAGAAACAGTTATTGTAGTACATCAGCCAATAGATGAGGCAAAAAGAAATTCCTTGGGTTTTCTTATAGACAGTTGTCCAGGAAAAGGTAAATTAAAATTTGTTACACAAGATAAAGAAGAATTAAATGAAGATTGGATACAGGTAGATGTTTTAAAAATATCTGTAATGTGTAAAATTTTAAACATATGATCTGAGGTTTAATGTGGGAAGACGAAATAGAAATAAAGATCAAGATAAAGAAATAGAAGATCTTAAAAAAGAAAACTTAAGTTTAAAGAAAAAACTTGGAAAGCTTAGAAAAGATATGAGTATCACACAGGATGCATTAATTAGTAATCAAGAATATGCCACATATGAAATTGAGCTTGAGAAAAAAAACAAAATTAAAAAATGTAGTGCTTGTGGCGGAGAAATAAAAAGATTTAAGATATTAGACAAGTTATTTGATATTTGCCAAAGATGTAAAAATAGATCTAAGGTTAAAGAAGAAAATTAGGAGATTTGAGTGGCTTTAAAATGTGATGTTTGTGGTAAACCAATACACCTTAAAAAAATAGAAAACAAACAATACCCTATTAAATGTCCTTTGGAAAAATTTAAAGAAGTTAAGTATTTCTATACTAAAGAATTTAAACAACTATTAAATGGATTATTTTCAGGAGAATCTTTTATTTCTAATTCTCCAGAAGCCTTAGAAGAATTTTCTAAGGTAATTCCCGAAACCACCCTCATAATGGAGCATGTTAAAAAATATGATAATGAGATATATACAAAAAATCTAATAATCCAAAGCTCAAAGGAAAACTTTTTTTTACACTTTAATAGGGTTTTAATTGATGTCTTTGAAAACAATGATATTCATTTTGTAGATTGCACTCAAGAAATAGAAAAAAATCAATTTAACTATTTATGGTTGACTCCCTCTAATTTAAGAGAATGTTACTTTAAAACAGGGCTAGATAATTTAAGATTTAAATCTTTATCAGAATTATCTATCCCAGCATTAGTTATATATCCAATAGGCGGAGATTCCGTTGAAAACAAAGCTTGGGGAGACATTTTATTAGATCTATTAACTAATAGAGAGTCCCTTGGAAAACCAACTTGGATATTAAAAAGTAGAGAATTTTCAAAATGCCAAGAGATAACATCAAGTGAAAAACTAAGATCATATATGACTAGAAACAGCAAGACACCTACAATTGAAATAGACTCTGATATAGATAGTGGTGGTGACGCTCATGACTTTGAGCAGGTCGTTGTCAACAAGGAAAACAGAACTATTGAAAATGGAAACACTAAAGTTAATGCTTCAACATATGGAATGTAAAAAATGTTAAATCATAGGACGATATTTAAAAGTATTATTGATTTTTCTGGGGATAAGAAAGAATTAGAAGGAATCATACTTAACTTTAATATTCTTAAAAGTTCTCATATTATTTTTAGCTTAGAAACACATTCTAAAATTTATAGTTTTATTTGTGATTATTCTTCTAAATTTGTAGATGTCCCCTCAATAAACCGTATAGTAAAAAAATTTGAAGGTGAATCTGAGATAATAGAAGAATTAGAAAAAATAACAAAAGAACCAACCCTCTACGGCGGAAACTTTAAAAGTCTAGTTGAAGAAGTTTTTGAAGAACAACAAAAAAAAGAATTAGTTAATCTTTTAAAAGAAGCAGCAGTTATCTCTGAATCTGGTAAAAAAATAGGTAAGAGTGAATTTATTCGAGGGCCCAAAAGAGCAGTAGAGTTTTTTCTACACAAAAGTATGGATTTCCTAAAAAGTGCTAATTCAAATAAAACCCAAGGTGACTTAAAAGGAAATTCCTCTGAAGCTATTAATGATTATTATAATGTAAAAGCAAATAAAATATTTAGCGGTCTCTTAACAGGGCTACCCTCAATTGATCTAGTCTGTAAGGGGATGAGAACTTCAGAATTATGGTTAATCGCCGCATATGTGTCTGAATTAAAAACAACACTGGCTATGAATTTTGCATATACCCAAGCAATAGAGCAGGGTAAAAACGTAGCTTTCCTAACCCTAGAAATGCCCTATAAACAGGTAAGAGATCTTTTTATATGTATCCACTCTGCCAATTTAAACTTATGGCCAGGAAGCGAATATGACGACGTATATCCACTAGATTATGATTCTATAGAAAATGGTCTTTTATCAGAAAGACAAGAAGATTTCTTTAAACACTTATGTAATGACTTTGACAATAATCCGGAATATGGGAATGTTAATATATATCAACCCCCAGAAAAGTTAACTATGGAGCATTTAAAGGCTTGGGCTGAAATTGAAAATAGAAAAAAACCTATTGATGTTCTATATCTTGACTATATTGAAGTCATGAAATCAGAAAATGTTAATAAAGAATACTCAATTGATTTAAATCAAAGAATTAAAGATTTAAAACAATTTGCTTTAAATTTTAATGAAGGAAAAGGCATACCACTGGTATCTGCCTATCAAACAAATCGTAAAGGAAAAGCAGATGCAGATAAAAATGATGGGGAATATAGATTGGACGCTTTATCTTATGCTAATGAGGCAGAACGAAGTGCTGATGTGGTTATTTATTCTTATCTTAATGAAGAGCTAAGAGATAACAACCAAGCTAAGATAGGATGTTTAAAAAACAGATCAAGACCAAAATTTAAACAATTTAAATCTAAAACTTTATTGGCAAGTCGTAAAGTTTATGAAAGTAAGGATGAAAAAGATATAGAAATTGAAGCTAAGATTCAAAAAAATAGAAGTAATAAGATAAAACAAGAAGATTTAAATATAATGGTTTAGGAGAATGTTTGGATACTTACTGGGAAACAAGAATCAACAACATTAAAAGTAGAGTCTCGATGAGAGAGATTGTAGACCACTTTAGGGTGGAATGTCAGTCTGACGGAATTGTAACACAAATAAGATGTCCTTTTCATGGTGACGATCTTCATGCTTCAGCTAGAATTTATGAAACTAACACTATGTATTGTTGGAAATGTAACAAAGTCTGGGATGTCATTTCTTTTGTAAGAGATATACAAAATTTAGGGGATTTTAATAAAGCCTGTATATACCTAGAAGATGCTTTTGGTATAGCTCGGCCAGATGCATCAATAGCTTATGAACAAAAAGAGACATTAAAACAATTTTTAGACAAGCAACAGGAAGACCTAAAAAAAGATAAAGATTTTGAACAAATATTTTCAAAAATAAATGACAAACTTATTTTGAATAAAGAATCCTTTATATTTCCTGAGTATATCAAGCTTTTTAACTTTTTAGACAGCACCTATGCTTTGTATAAAACAGATGATTATTTAGATGATAGATTTATTCAAAACGCCTTAGAAACTATTCAAAAAGAAATTTCAAAAATAGTCTAAATTACTAGTATAATTACAACATAACTTTTAAATAAATAAAGGAGTGTTTTTGTGAAAAAAGCTAATAAGGCTTCTAGAATCTGGGGTGTTAACAAAGAACTAAGAAAACATATCTTTAAATCAAATGAATATGTTGTTTTAACAAATAAAGAGACTGGAGTTAAAAGTTTATCGATATCCGACAAATCTTTGAGAGATCGAAAAGCCTCTCTAGTTCCAAAGGATATTAGAAGACAAAAGATTTATAACCCTATGCAATATAATTATCAAATGTTACAAAATATTCCAATACAACAACCACAAAAACAAGCAGTAGAAGAACAACCTGTTTTGGAAGAAAACACTGAAGTTTTGGAAAAAATTGAAGGTATTTCTGGAACTTAATAGTTGATTAGTTATTAAAAGATGGCTATAAATATAGCTACATTTGTTATTTAAGGAGGTTACTTTGAAAATTCAAGTTTTAGGCGTTGGTGGGGCTTTTTCACCAGAAATTGGAAACTCATCAATTATCTTATGGGATAAGGGATATAAGGGCTTTTTAATTGATTGTGGCTATACAGTTTTTCCGATGTTAAAGGAAAATAAACTTTTAGAAAAAATCAATAGACTTTTTATAACACACAGACATGGAGACCACTGTGGTTCTCTTGATACACTTCTTTATTATAAGAAGTATATTTCCAAACAAAAAATTAAATTTTATGGGGTATCCGATCATTTAGAATATTTAAAAGCAATAGATCCTTCTTTTGAAAAGGATTTTGATGATTATTTTGAAAATGATAACACAGATCCAATTACAACCATCCCTGTAAAGCATACAGACTCAATAACTTCCAATGCCTTTTATAATTATGGTCTTTTATATAGTGGAGATACTTCTGAATCTTTATTAGATTCTGCTGCAGCTCGAGATGCTAAAATTATTCTACACGATGTGTCTTTTAATGAATCAGTTAACGCACACACTTTTTTTAATTCTTTAGCAAGATCGGCTGATGATATTAAGAAAAAAACTTGGTTATACCACTACAACACTAATGAAGATGTGCAATATGAGAGTAAGGTAGCTCACCATGGCTTTGCTGGATTTTTAAAGCAGGGTCAGATTATTACTTTTTAGTTTTAAGGGGTATTTTTATGGAAAACAACAATGTAGAAAATGTCTCTAGTATTTCTGAAGAAGATTTAGAAATATTAAAAGACAATATTTCTTTAACCTTAGATGAAAAAAAAGAAAGCCACATTACTTCAATAAAAGAACATTTAAAAGAAATCCGTAAAGAAATTGAAGATACAAAAAAAAGTTTTTTAGAGGATAGTCAAAACTTATCTGAAGAGGAATATGACAATCTGCCTAAAACTCCAATTAATAGAAAAGAAATAGATAAAGAAAAAGAGTTGGCACAAGATCAGGTAAATGGCCAAAACTATACTGAAAATTCAAAAAGATACATAACAAATTTATCTGCAGATACTATTTTTAATACAATGCTAAATTGTGACATGCTTTCTTTCTATACTTCTCCTAGTTCCACTACGTCTAAATATTCAGACTTGCTTTATTGTAGCGCAATTAAAAAAACATTAGAGATTTATATTGACCTAAGACAACCTCTTTTAAATGAAGAGGAAGATTTGTTAATTGATGAGAAATCTGTATCTTACCTTAAAATCAAAAATGATTATTATGAAATAGATAAAAAATCTCTTGGTGGTCTGTTTTCTTTAATTTTTAATTATTATACAGAATATAAGGCTCTGCTATCTTCTGGAAACAAGGATGTATCTTTAATTGAAAATAAAAAAGAACTGCCTCAGACTCAAGAAGATAACAAATTAGGTATTTTTGATAAATTTATAATATACCTTTTGAACATTACTAAAGATTTATTTTCTATTTATCCTGAGAGAGAAAAGAACTCCAATGAGGACTACTATTCTGAATATTTTAAAAACTTAGAAAATATTCCAGTAGTTTTAGAGGAAGAGGAATTAAATTCATTTATAAGCAACTTAAAAGAAGTAAAGGTAGTTCGGACTTAATATGCGAGTATTATATTACATTAGTGGTTATGATGGGTGTGGCTATTATCGAATTCAAATGATAGCTAAATATCTTAATAAATTACCTAATACTCAAGCTAAAATATCTTTCACATATGCTAATGAGGAGATCTCCTGGGCGGATATTGTTGTTCTTCAAAAACAATGTAATCCTCGAGCTTTGACTTTTGTGGAAGAAGCTAAAATGATGAAAAAGAAAATTATTTCTGAAGTAGACGACTGCTATTTTTGTATTCCACCAACAAATCCAGCTTATAGTATATATCTTGGAAAAGAACAGGATTTAATTAACTTTTATAATAAGTCTGATGCATTAACAGTTACAACGGAATACCTAGCCTCTGAATTAAAACAATATTGTTCAAAAACATATGTTTTACCTAATAGCCTAGATTTTAAATTATTAGATACATTTGAAAAAATGTCTGAAACACAAAAAAATAGATATACAAAATATCTAGACATTAATCAAAAAAGATTAACTTTAGAAGAAGTAAAAGAAACAACAAAAGATAAGATTGTAATCTTATGGGGAGGATCACCAACCCACCTAAAAGATTTAGAACAAGCAACTCCTGCTCTAATTAAAATATGCTCAGAATTTAAAAATGTAATGCTGATGATGGTTGGTTGCACTACTCAGGCTATTTTAGAGAGTATGATTCAACACAATCCAGAACAATTAATATTGGTTGAAGCTGTTCCTATTTTTGGATACCCCCAACTGCTTAGTTCCCTACGAGCAGATATAGGAATATGTCCTATAGAGAGTAATAGGTTTAATTTTTCAAAATCAAATTTAAAATTTTTAGAATTTTCAGCAAATAACTTAGCTTGTGTCTGCAGTAATGTTGAAAATTATGCTAAAACTGTTAAACATGGGGATACTGGGTTATTAGCCGATAATACCACAGATTCTTGGTATTCTAATTTAAAAGAATTAATTTTAGATGAAGATAAAAGAAAAGAAATGGGATTAAGAGCCCATGCTTTTGTAAGGGAAAACTATAATATCACTCAAAACATTAATTTGTGGGTTGATGCCTATACTGAATTATTAAAAAAAATAAAATGATAAATGAAATAAAAGTATTTATCCCAAAAGACCTCAAATACAGAGAAGTTTCTTGGATTAATAATTCCTATATCCTAGTTAGTACTCTTTTTCCTGATTGGCCTGATGCTTATGAACTTTTATCTTTATTGTGTGATGGGCTAACAGATTGGGAAATCAAAATATTTATAACAGACTCCATAAATAGGAGTATACAGATAGATATTCAAATGGGGATGCCCTATTTTAAAAATAAAACATTAGAAACAGATCAGTTTTGGCTTTGGGAGACCTTTCCTCCAAAGGAAAGAGAGCAATTTATTAATATATACAACAAAACATCTGAAGATTATACCCCCGATATAAAAGAATTAGTTGGAAATAAACTAGATATTGATTTAATAAAAAAAGAAATTTATAATAAAACAAAAGAAAAAGAATATCTGATACAAGATTTAGGTGGTAGATCCTTTAAAGAAGAATTAAGATTTAGATTGGGAATTTTATATTAGGAGAGAGTATGAAAGAGACAGTACTGTTAACGGGATTTGCAGGCTTTATTGGGAGTCAAATTTTAAGAGATCTTCTTGACAAAGGTTATAATGTTGTTGGCGTTGATAATTTATCTGAGGGTTCTGATCCTGAAAATTTTCATGATCTGCTTTCAAATACAAATTTTCATCCACTATATGCTGATATGGGAAGCCCAGACTTAGAAAGAAATATTACAACAAAAATTGATTTTGTAATAAATTGCGGAGCGCAAAGTCACGTTGACAGAAGCTTTGATCAATATAAAAAATTTATTAAATCAAATATTCTGGGCCCAATTGCTTTAGCTAATTTAGCAATTAAATGGAAAGTTAAAAAATTTATTCAGATCTCGACAGATGAGATTTTTGCCGATTCTGAGCAACCCTTTACTGAGGACTCTTTGATTACACCACAAAATGCATATTCTTCTTCTAAAGCTGCTGCTGAAATGTTTTTAAAAAACTTTCAAAGAGCTTTTGGTTTACCCTTGGTTATTACTAATGGCGCAAACACGTACGGGCCAAATCAATTGGCTGAGAAAATTATTCCGTTAACAATTAAAAAAATTATGAATAATGAGAAGGTTCCCCTATATATAACCTCAGCAAGGCGCATGTGGTTACACGTTTCCGACCATTCATCTTGCATTATTGCTGCAATGGAAAATGGCGAGGTAGGACAAAGATACTGTATTGCTCCTGAACCAGAAAATGAACTTTATACAAAAGATTTAGTAGAAAAAATATGCATTCTCTTAAACAAATCTTTTGAAACTTCTGTGAATTTTGTACCAGATCGTCCCAATTATGATTTAAGATATTATATGTTAAATGATAAGGCTAAAAAAGAACTTAACTGGAAACCTTTAAAAAGCATAGAAGAAGAACTTCCCGCTGTTGTTTCTTTTTACAAGGATAAATTTAAAATATGACAAAAATAGCTTTGATGGGCGACACCCATATGGGTTATTCCAGTATGACCCCAAATATTATAGAAAAAAAGTTAAAAGAGTTAGCAGAAGAAAACTTTGATATTCTAATTCATACTGGAGACTGGATCTCTCATGAACAAGATCAACTTGAACCCATTTTAAACCTTTTTAGAAATTATGTTAATACTCCTATTCTGGGTGTCTACGGAAATCACGATTTTTGGTCTAGATCCAAACCTATGGAAATATCAAAAATAAAAAGAAAACAAAAAAAGCTATTTAAAGAATATGACATACTACACTTAGAAAATAATAATTTTAAAATGGATAATATCACTTTTTGGGGATTTGATGGGTGGTACTCCCAGACAAACCCCCCCACCAACGATAGATACTTCATACCGCCCTTTGAAAAGGGGGTTCCTACTAACTTATATTTAGCAGATGAGGCCCATAAGAAGCTTGAAAAGATATTATCTGAGGCCCCTAACACCCCTGGTAAAAAGGTATGTGTGACACATTTCCCGCCGTATACCTTTAATCAAAGATATGCCTGCATGTGTGCTAACGAATCTTATCTTAAAATAATTTGTGAAAACTTTAATTATTTCATTGTGGGGCACTCTCATCAAATTGAAGATTTTATGTACCAGGAATGCAGGGTTATTAACCCAGGTGGGGATTATGACAAACCAAATTATAAAATAATTGAGATTTTATGATTTTAAAAATAGAAGATGTAAAAATTAAAGAAGAATATTTCAAATTTTTAAGAGAAAAAATCAACATTCCTGTTTGTAAAAAATGTAAAAAATTGTTTAAATTAGGTTTTCCAAATAAAGAAGACTACCTAAGTGACTATCTTATTTGTGAAGATAACGATTTACTTTGTTCTTGTGAAAACTTTAAAGAATTAGAAGAGAAATATAATTCAAGTGGGGACGAGAGCATAGACATCAAAAATTATTATGAGTGATTTAAGTGTTCTTGATTTGTTTTGTGGTTGCGGAGGAATATCCTGTGGTTTTCAAATGGCTGGATTTAAAATACTTGGTGGAATTGATAATGCTCCTTTCGCTATAGAATCTTATAAACATAATTTTCCTAATTCCTTATCCCAAGTTGGAGATCTATCAAATATAAATTTTGAAAGATTAAAACAAGATCTAGTTACTTCCCCAGATGTTATTGTTGGTGGGCCCCCATGCCAAGGATTCTCTTTTGCAGGAAATAGACTTGAAAGTGACCCCCGCAACCAACTTTTTCACTCCTTTGCTAGTGCTGTTTCCTATTTTAAACCTAGGGCATTTCTAATTGAAAATGTTGTAGGTTTAACACAAATGGCTAAAGGAGAAATTAAGAATAAGATAAGTAATATTTTTAAAAATATAGGGTATCAAGTTTCTTCTGAAATATTGAATGCAGCAGATTACGGGGTACCCCAATCTCGTAAAAGAGTCTTTTTTATAGGACTAAAAGAGAAAGAATTTAAATTTCCCAACCCAACCCACGGAGAATCATCAGATTTATTTTACCAACTTAAACCATATGTCACTTGTTCCGAAGCTTGGGAGGACATACCCTCACTTGCTGGGGATATGAAAATAGAATTTAAAAAAGACAACTTTAATGATTTTGTTAAAGAAATGAGACAGGATAAAGGTTTGGATGCGGCTTGGTTAAATCATGTGGGAGCAAAGCACTCTAAAGCGGTTTTAGAAGCGATAAGTCATGTCCCCAATGGTGGAGATAGGAGAAACCTCCCGCAACATTTAAAAGACAAGAGAAAATACAACACGGCATTTGTGCGGCTTCATAGCGGAAAACCAGCCAGAACTGTAGACACTGGACATCGCCAGATATTTCACTATAAATTTAACAGAAATCCAACCGTCAGAGAAAATGCAAGATTGCAATCATTTCCGGATTCTTTTTTGTTTAAAGGTATTAAATGCCAGCAAGAGAGACAAGTAGGTAACGCTGTTCCGCCTCTATTAATAAAAGCTATTGCAAGTCAAATAAAAGAACTACTCTTTGGTTCCTAAAAATTCTTCAAAAGAATCAGGATGTAGGTTTTTATAATCTTCTAAAAAGGTCTTTATATATGAATCATTTAGATATTTATTGATATCTTTTTTCTTACAAGAAATAGATTTTCCATTATGGCTGTCTGTTGTATCTGTTTTAAAACAAAGACTACCATTTTTATTATTTCCCTTTTCATACTTTCTTACATAAAACTTACCATTACAGACACAAGGAGTTCCTATATTATAAGAAGAAACAGCATCAAGAATAGAACCTTCAAACCTATCTAATTGATATTTCAATATCTTAGCAGCGCAATTAATATTTTTGGTTGGATTAAAAATATCTTTTTTTAAGAGATTGCAATGATATTTTGCAGAAGATTGTGTTATTTGTCCTAAACCATAACTGGTTATAAACACCTCCTTGCTATAATCCTTCGGATTTACAGCTTTTACTGCATAATTAGACTCTAGTGTGATAACAGCATCTAACATTCCACTTGGGATGTTATATTCCTTTTCTGTCTTGGAAACTTCGTCTTTTAAGTCATCTGCAGACATCTGTTTTTCAATAGCAAAAATAGGAAAAATACCGCACAAAATTGTGATTATTGTTATTAATTTTTTCATGCAAAAAAGTTACCTCATTTTAGTTAAAAAATCAAATTTTTAGCCCATTGGGTGTTAAAAAAATTTAAAAAAAGAAGTAAAAATTATATAATTAATAAGGAACTCCTATAAAAAATAAGGGTTCGCTTATGTTATCTGCAGTGTTATATGTATTAATTAATGGATTATCATCACGAGGGCTGCTGCTGTGCTAACTTATATTGATATAAATGAAATTATTCGGGATATTAAAGAAAAACATAAGTTATACACAAAAGAAGAAACAGAACAAATTATAGAAGCTAGTATAAATAATGGTTTTAATTATAAGGGATTTTTAATTAAAATTACCAAAGAATCTTTTTTTAATCCCTTTCTTAATAAAGAGGCCTACTGGTACCATTTTGTTTGTCCAGAATGTGAAAGAAAGGCTAAAAAGTTATATATAGAAAATGGTAATATCAAATGTAGAAAATGCGCAAAAATAAGAGCTAGGATACCAGCAAATAGTTCTGCAGATAGAGTTTTACAGATACAAAAATATCTATCTCAAATTTATGACACCGAACATAAAATAACACCTAAAAGGAAAAATGTTTTAATTAAACATATAGTATCTCACTATGAGGCTTTAGATAAAGAATATAGAATATCTCAGAATACGGCTGTTTTTAAAGAGCTTCAAAATTGGTGTTTAGGTATGTTGGTGGATAATGATAAGCCTAAAGAATACAAAGCAGCAGTTAAAGATGTTTTAAAAATATTAAAAGATTCAAAAAATATATTATTAAAAACAAGATTAATTAAGACTCAGTAATCCGTTCTCATTCCTTCTATTTTTTTTCTTAAAAGTCTTTTCATAACACCAATACCCGCAACGGACATCTTAAACTTTTCAGAAATTTCCCTATCTTTATAACCTGCTATATAATATTTTAAAAGTCTATATAAAGATCTGCGCATGGGGTCATCTAAATAATATCTCTTATTGCCTTCTTTGGTAATTTCACTCTTAATTACCCCATTTTTTTCTAAACTTAAAGAAACCTTAACAATCTGATCTTTAGTAAAGGAGGATAGGTTGTTATCAAATGTTTCATCTATAAAACCGTCTGAAACTAATTTTATAAAAGTTTTTTCATCACAGCCCTTATTTCCAAAACCATCTAATACTCTTATTATTTTTTCTTCCCCACTATTATCAAAAACGAGAGTACCCTTATTTTTTGTTTTATTTTTTATATTTTCTAAATACTTTTCTAATTCTAATCTAAAATTAATTTTTGATTGAGATTCATCAGGGATGTTTTTATAAGAAAACTTCTTTTTGGAATCACCGTGTTTATTAAATCCGCAATCATCATAACTGTCTAGGGATAGGCAGGTATCATTGGGGTCAGCCTTGCTATGATATGCGTAGATATAATTAAATATAAATTTACAAAGATATGTAGAAAACTTTGCATAACTGGGCTTTATTTTCCACTTCCTCTGAGAAATATCAATCTCTATCTCAAGAGGCCGATAGTTAGCTACATAATTCTTGCTGTGAAGTCTTAGATATATCTCTGACTTTAAATCTTCTAAAAGAATAAACTTTAAAGTAGATTTAAACTTTTTTACAAGGATATTTGTTAAATCCTTATCATTAGTTCGATAAAATTCATCTAAATCTCTACAAACTTTCAAAAAGAACCTCCCTGTCCAATCTGAACTATACTTAAAGTTTATATTTTGGTTAGGGTGTTGTCAATTTATATTTTTGTTGAAATGTCAACAAAAAGACAGTAATATGAAAATAGCTGTTTTAACAATGATTTTTATGAATATAGCTGTTAAACAAGGATGTTTTATGAAATTTTTAATAGCGTTAGTTTTATTCCTTTTTTGTTCTTGTGCTTCTACTGGAGATTATGGGTTTACTGATAGGTGCCTAGATCAGTGTAAACATAGTACTGCTATAATCCTTCAAGTTAGAACACCTGAAAAAATGATAAACACCTGTGGCTGCCTTACCCCAGCAGAAGAAACTAAAACAGAAATGTTTTTATGATCTCGTTAGCAATAATTGGGAAAAACATACAATACTCTAAATATAAAGAAGTATATGAAGAGCTATTAAATGAAAAAATAGATTATAATGTTTTTGATACACAGTATCGTTCTACATTTCCCAGTTTTTCTGAATTAAAAAAGTTTAAAGGTATTTCTATTATGGCACCTTTTAAACAAATATATCCAGGAATTTTTATAAATTGTTTAAAAATAAAGAACAGCCATTATCTATTCGGAAATACCGAAGAGTTGGCATTAGAACAAGAATTAGAAAAATTAAAGTTTAACTATTTTTTAATTTTAGGTGATGGTGCTGTGGGTAAAATTGCTAAAGAAGTTATAAATAAAAGGAAAGGAAAGTTTAAAATATTCTCTAGAAGTGATAAAAACCTAGATCAAAACATAGATCTAGCTAATGAGGAAAATGCTATTATTCTTAATTGTTGCTCCAAAGATTTTATTTTTAAAGGAAGGTTACACAAGTCTACCACATTTTATGATTTAAATTGGGATATGACACACAAAGAACATATCCTATCTTTCGGTGGAAAATACATAGATGGTTTAAATCTATTAAAAAAACAATCCGAGTTATCATTAAAGTTTTGGAATTTAAAAAAATGAAAAAAGTTTTAATGATTCGAGAGATTTCAGAAGATTATTTCAGGCTGCCTTTAGAAGAGTATACCCTGACTTTTGATGGAGGTCTTTATAGCCAGTACCACTATTTAAATCAATTTAAAAAAATAAAATCTAAAAAAATATTTTTTATATCAACGGGTTTAATCTCCACAGGGTATCAATCAAACAAATTTGTAACCTATCAAGAAGCGCATAAAAAATTCTTTAAATCTGGGGATACTGAGGACTTTGTGACTTTGGATCAAATTAAAGAAATGAAAGAAAAGTATGGTTTTGAAATTGGGAGCCATGGGCACATACCTTTAGATTTACAAGACAAAAAAATAAGTATAGTAAATTTATTAATGTCTTTGAAAAAAGATTCAGAAATTATGATTACTTTTTTTCAAAGTAAATTAAAAATCAGGCCCACCTGCTTTTGCTTTCCCTATAACAATGAGATCTTTGGGTATCGAAGAATGCTAAAAAACTTAGGATATGTAAACTTTTATGGAAAAGAAAGAATAGATATTAAAAGCCTTATAAAAGGAAAATAAAAATATGAATAACTTTAAGATAATAATCACAGCTGATTTTAATGAAGAGTCTTTGAAAAAATCTTTAAAGGTTGAAAGTGTCTCTCTAGAGACTTTACCGAAGATAATTACAGATTATCTTTCTGAAGGAAAAAAGGATATGTCTCCCCTTGAGAGCGTTATCGTCAAACAGGTTAACCAAGATGGCAACCCCATTTAAATTATTTTTTAAGATTATTTTTGAGGTTTTTTTAAATTTAACATTTGATATTTATAATTTAAATCATACATTAACTCTGAAACTTCTTCTTTATTCATAGATCTTTCATTAACGATTTTTTGTAATTGTTCGTTTCTTTTATTTGCATCATTTATTTTTTTAAGATCTTCAGCAATTTGCTTAGAGTCCTCTCTTTCAATTGCTCTTTTTCTTAATAGAGCAATAACCTTTTTTACAATACTTTCTTTTTTCATATTAGCTCCAACATTTAATTTAGACAAAACTTTATTAATTATACTACTTTTTTTAACTTCAAACTTGTCTGTGATATGCCCCTCATATCCTTTTAAAAAGGTGGAAGAAGGCTCACCATAAAGAGGGACTAAAATACTTGGTTTTTCTTCAAATTCTTTAATCTCAATAGCAGAAAGTATTTTATTAGCTCCCTTAAATGTTATTGGGTCTGGTATTCTAATATTGTTGTTACCAAATGTATCAAAGATATCTCTCTTTGCCAGTTCCCCTTTTAAAATAGATAAAACTTTTTCTTTAGCTTTTCTTAATTCTGCTATTTCTTTTGATCCTGTTTCACTCTCATCCCCATGCTCTGCTATATCTTTCAAAGTTGCTAAAGCATAAACCCCTAGTGCCTGAATCAATTTTTCTTTTAACTCTTTAGACATCTCTTGTTTTTCTTTTTTTCTTCTTTTTAAAAAGGATTCTAACCATAACTTTGCAGCAGGGACAACATAATCATCATTTACTTCCTTTTCAGAATATTCTTCTTTTTTAAACATTCTCTTTACAAAACCTTGGGGTAGTAAATGGCCACAGGCTCTTTGAAGAAATTGAAACATTCCAGGAAGTTCGTCCTCGTCCATTATTCCTTCTTTTGTTTCGACTTGGACTTCAAAAATAACTCTGTTATCTCCAAACTTTCTCATGGCATTTCCGGCGGCACTATAAGCAGTCATAAAATTTGTGGTTAAATAAGTTCCCGTAAAGCTCTCAAGACGGCCATTTGCCCACATTTTTTCTTTAGGATTAGGTATGAATCCTTTTTTTAGAATCTTTTTAGAAAACTTAGAACAAGTTCCATGAAAATATGTGGCTTTTTCACTAGTTTTTAACATTTTAATAATATCCTCAGATAAAGAATAAAATTAGTAAAAAACTAATTTTTAAGGATATCAATAATACTGCCGTTTTCAAAATTGATGGAATCACCAAAATTTAAATTGTCTAGGATATAAGGATTTACGTCGATCTTTCCTTTAAAAATACGTCCTTTGGGAGAACTATTACTAATTTCAGTCACTTCAACCCAAAGACGCTCTTTATTGTCTATATTTACTTTTACAGAATCCCCCACATTTATTTTGTCTATTTCATTTGAACCTACTTTGGGGATACTTAAAAAAATCTCTTGAGTTTCTTTTTCCATTTTTAGCACCTTAAAAAGGGGGCTTTTGATTCTTCCTGAATCAAAAGCCCTGTTAATAGCCTAACGAGTCTTGGACCAATGTGTTGGTTGCTTTGAAACTAACCTTTCAAAATTGCCCACTGCTGTGGCAACACTTCTTTTTCCAATTCTGGTTTTTTTGGAAATCTCGGTAGTAGTGAAACCTTCTGCCCACATACTAGCAATTGTTTCTCTAACTGCTTGCACTCTTTTTTCAGATAATTTCTTAAAAGTAACATTTTCGTAACTCATTGATCCTCCCTAAATTAGTATAGATAATAATAGTTCTTATAAAACTTTAATGAGTAGAGATTAATCAATTTCAAAAAGTAATGTCAACGTTATATTTTAAGAAGCTCTTGTTTTATTTCTAACATTATCAAACAGGAAGAACACTAAAATTATTTTCTCTAATTTTTAAAATATTATTTAATCTAAGAGGAAAAAATATCACAAACCTACCTAGCATTTATCATATTCTAGTTGACTTTCTCTTTCTCGTGAAAGGTCTCTGTATTAAATAAAAACAATTATCTCAGCCAAGTCTTTTAGTATAATTAATTATATTTTGATAGTTTATGTAAAACTAGATCCTCAAAAAATCCAGTTAATAAATCTTTTTAACCAACCCCTTCCTCGAAGGTCTTCTATTTTCTTTGCTAATTCTTGATTCTTTTCTTGTTCTTCACAAATCTGTGTTCTTAACGCAACAAATTCTCCAAAAAGAAGATTATTTCTCTTTTTTAATTCTTCATATTCTATAGAAGATTCATCTTGTCTTTTTTCCATGTTTTCCCAAGTTTCTAAAAGGAATAATAAAACCTCATTATTTACATAAAATGGTTCTGAAGAAGTTTTTATTTTGTCTATTTGTGTCAATCCTATTTCAGGAAGTTGGCCTTTTAAGGAATCCAATTGCTGTGGCAAAAGTAGCGCAAGGCTGCATTTTAATTTAGTACAAGTTTCCATTAAAGTTGAAGAATACCCCGTCTTTTTTACAGCTTTAAAGTTTGTATAGATTCCTTCTGAAAAATTTCCCATAATAAACCTTCTCATTTAATAGTTGTTTTACTCTTAGTATTATTATACTCTGTAATAAACTTGTAGCTATATTTTTATTTCAGCGACAGACAAAGTCAAGGATAATATGGACAACGGAGACGCAACTTATCAAAAATTACTTCAGATTAGAAAGTCTAAAGATTTGAAGATTGCTCCTAACCCTTATTTAAATCCAAGTATTGTTTTTAGATATTATCAAATAATAGGTATTGTCCACATGTATATGGTTAAAAGATGGATTTTAGGGGACGATACTGGGTTAGGGAAAACTTGTGTCACTCTGGCCACCTTCACATTACTCTTAAATAAAGATCCAAAAAGCAAGTTAGTTGTTGTTTGTCCATCATCAGCAATGTATCAGTGGGCTGGTGAAATAGATAAATTTTGTGTTGGCATCACTAGTCAAATAGTAGAATCAGTTGATGTGCAACTAGTAAAAGGAATTAGGGGTAAAAAAGGAGTTAGGGAAGAAGTAAAAGCGGTTAAACTTACTTCATATGAGAGCAGGGAATACCAATTTAAAAAGTTTGAAAATGAGAATAAAAATGTTCTCATTTTTAATTATGATACCTTAGTTTCTGACTTCTATTATTTAAAGGAATTATTTTCTAGACATAAAGTAATGTTAGTCTTTGATGAGGCAACTGCTTTTAAAAACACAAAAACACAAACGCATAAGCATGCCTCTGAATTAGCAAAGATACCTGAAAGAGTATATGGTCTAACAGCTACCGTTATTAAGAACGGTCTCCTAGAGGTTTTCTCTATATATAAGGTAATAGTCCCAGGGCTCTTTTCTTCAGATATACAATTTAAAAGAGACTACTGTATTACTGAGGATATACAACTTTGGAAAGGAAAGGGTAAAAGAGGAAGACTAATAAAAAAAGTAATAGGTTATAAAAACTTAGAATTTTTTAGAAAAACTATTGATAAGTTTTTCTTAGGAAGAAAAAAAATAGAAGTAGCTCCAGAGTTACCAGAAATAGAAACAATTGAGATATCTATTAAAATGAGTCCACAGCAACAGGCACTCTATGATGATGCTTTACAGGGTTTCTTAGATTTTGATAAATTTAAACACAACAAACTATTCACTTTAGACAATGATGAAATTTCTGAAGATGAAAATGAAAACATAAAATATATTGATAAGCTCACTGCTTTAATTTATTGCCAACAAATATGTAACAGCCCCCACCTAATTGGTATTGATGCCCCCTCTTCAAAGGAGGCTGAACTTTTAAGACTGCTAGAGAATGAGTTAGCTGGGGATAAAGTTGTTATTTATACAAGATTTAAAAAAATGATAAATCGACTTGAAAAGTTAATTCAAGAAAATTTAAAAGTTAAGTGTACCAAAATTACAGGTGACGTTAAAAATGAAGATCGAGAGAAAAATAAAAAAGAATTTAACACAAGCGAAGATACAAACATAATTCTAATCAACTCAGCCGCTAGGGAGGCAATTAACTTACAGAGTTCGGGATATTTAATATTCTTTGATTTACCTTTTTCTTATGGTGACTTTCTTCAGATTATTGGAAGAATTCACAGGATAGGAAGTAAACATGATAAGATATTCTTAATGTATCTTATGGCACAGGGTACAGTAGATGAGAAAGTTTATTCAACCCTAGAATTTAAAAAACAACTTTTTGATACAGTTTTAGGTGATAGCGCCGTTGGTGCTATAAAAATTAAAAAACAAGATACTCTAGATAGTCTTTTTAAAGGTATGATTGAGGATGCTAAGAAGCTAAAAAATCTTAATTAAGCAGCCGTTGTTTGAATATGTAAAATATATTTTTTATCACTTATTTTTAACTTAAAAGGAACAACACCAACTTGTTTACCTTTATTTTCTTTATACTCAATTTCTATATCTTTCATATTTAGAGTTATTTCTTTTTCTTCTGTTTTATCATCAACAAGATATTCATAACTAACAACAACTTTTTGATCAGGAACAGAGACACTAACATTAAATCCCCAGTCTCTATAAATAAAGGAGGCACTCCATTTTATTTCAACTTCTTTTGTAAGTATGCTGTCAAGATCTTCATATTTAACTTTTACTATCTTAGCAAAATCTTGTAAATCTATATCTAACTCAACTTTAGATTCAAATTCTTCTGCTGCTGTTTTAAATTCAAAAGAAGCTTTTTCATCTAAATGAGAATTAATAATTCTTTCTAAACTTGCTTTTACATCCAACATATTAAACTCCCTTAATTTACCTATAATTCTTGATTTTTTATTCTTTTTATACTTTTTTGTTTTATTCTTATTATTTTCGCTCTGAGGTTTCATTTTTAAGTTGCTTGGATGATTATTAGATCTATCTCTATCATCATGATCTATAACCATGTCAGGTTGTAGGTCTCCTTTATACTTTTGAAATATAACTCTTTGTACAAAAAGAAAATCATCTTTATACCTAATTCTAATATAACCGTCTGGCTTAACATACCCCATCTCTCGCCAGTCATCAGAAATACCTTGGCCATTTAAAGTAAGTTTGGTAAATATTTTACCATCCCCAGTAACTTTATAATTAGGGTCTTTTAAAAGATCTAAAATTAAACCATCATTTTTAGATTCTAAATTACCAGAGGCTGCCATAATTTCCTTTATTTTATTACTAATATACAAAAAATTAATGAATTATATTTCTTAAACTTAAAGTATATAAATAAAAAGTATTAACATATTACTAAAAATATTTTACTTTTAAAAATATAAAGTATGAAAGAAGTTGAAGAAAATAAAAAAAAATGTTTTTGTTCAAGTTGCATATTTTCTGAACCATCTTTTAATTTAATCTTTTGCACTTTAAAAAGGGAAACCAAAGGTTATCAAGATTATTGTCATAATTGGGAAGAAAAAACAAAAAGAAAGGAACAAAAAAATCAATATATTACTAATAGAAAATAAGTATGTGATTATTAATAACTTTTTCTATACTTAAATTAAAAAGGATTTTATTTTATGGTTAACAAGTTAGTTGTATATAATAATGAAAACATAGATTATTTTGAAGAACTTTATTATGATACCTATACTGGATCTGAATCCCCAATTAATTCTTTAGGAAATAATGGTGATTATTATTTTCAAACAGGAAGTAATACAGAATTAGTTTATAAAAAAATAAATAATGCTTGGGTTTTACAAAATGCTGGTGGAACAGGAGTCGGTGGAATTACAGGTCCTCAAGGTATTCAAGGGGTGACAGGTATCTCTGGTGTTGGATCTACAGGAATCCAAGGAGCTACAGGCCCAATTGCAGGTAGTGACACACAAGTAATATTTAATGATAATGGGGTAGCCGCAGGTAATCCATCTCTTACATTCAACAAAACTACAGATACTTTGAGTATAACTGGACAAGTTTTTGCTGGTGACCTATCTAATTCTGAAAACCATTCTGTATTTTCAGTTCAAGATAATCCATCTTGGCCTAATGGTAATATGAACTTCAATAGTAATGTCTATATAATTCAACCACCAGCATTTACTGGAAGTGGTAATAATGATTGTTCTCTTTATGGTTCTTATACAGGATTCTCAGGAAATACATGGAATGTGACGGTAATTGATGCATGTGTTGTTCCCAATAATACAATACTTCTTACTCCTGGTTCATTTACTGGAATATTTCAAGTGGGAGAAACAGTTACTGATACCACATCAAGTGTAACTGGCATTATTATATATGCTTATATTGATGTTTTTTCAGGAAACACAGTACTTGTGTTTGATAGTATGTCTGGAACATTTATTGCTACAGATACTATACTTGGAAATACTTCTAATGCCACTGGACCAATTTCTGCTGTTCAATCCACAGCAGTAAAAAATATGCTTATATTCCCTACAAGTTCAATTAGTGGGATATTCCAAGTTGGAGAAAATGTTACAGATATTACGTCTGGTGCAACTGCTACAATTTCCTACATTAATATTAGGGGTGAAAATACTATTTTAACACTAACCAATATGGTGGGTCCATTTAATCTAGGTGGTGTAGATACCATTCAAGGTAATACGTCTGAAGCTTCTGCTCTAATTATAGAAACCGACGCAACTGATATATTTAATTGGACTGACAGTGTTACTTCTGGCTCAAGTGGATTTGAATTAGGTTCTTTTTTAATGACATATGGAATGTATTTTCAGGCTGGTAATACAATAGGGCACACTCTTGGAGATTCTTGGAGTTTAACTGTATCTGCTAATTCAAATCAACTACTAAGCATCTCAGGAGGTATCGGGGCAGACATTAAATTAGGTGACTTTTCAGGAGCAGGAAATCACACTACATTTGAGATTAATGATTATTTTAAAGCAACATACTTAAATTCTTCAAATATAATTTTAAACACTAATACAATTATTATAAATAGTCAAGCTGACACACCAACTTTAATTATTCAGGGAGTATCCGGACAAACCCAACCATTTGAATCATTCATTGCTGGGGGAGTAGGAGTAGTCACTCAGATAAATGCTGACGGCGGTGTGGCTGCCCCATTTATAACAAATCATCAAACTAATGAACACATTCTTGATGTAAATAACTGTAATTTCATTTCTCAAAATTATAATCCAGTCTTAAATTTTTCAAATGATGTTACTATTGGAGATCCAACATTAATACAAAATAAGACGAACTTAATTGTGAGTGACACAAATAAAAAAATAACGTCTACTGGGGAATTAGAAATATTTGGACCGATTACTTTTTCTGGAACAGGATTGAATGATATAGCCTTTGGGGGAATTGTTACCACGGGTCCTTTTAATTATACAGCTACAATAACTTATTCTAGTGTAAACACAGGCTGGTTTAATGTTTCTTCTTGGCTTTCTGTAAGTACTACATTCACTCCCGGAGAAACAATAACTGCAACACCAAGTGGTCAAACTGGAACTTTTAAGATCTTTGATCTTGCAACAGGTCTATACTTTATCACAGGATTATCCGGAGCGATTCTAACATCAGATACACTCACGGGATCAATCAGTGGTTCGATTGCTACAATTGATTCATTTGCATTTACAGACCTAGCTACCTTTTATGGAACTGATGGCACCAACAACGTGGACTTTCTAATTCAACCTTACCCAACAGCTAATTGGTACAATAGTGGTCTTCAAGTAACCTTCGCATCAACAACTGGACATACAATAGGAGACAATTGGGCAATAACTGTTAGTCCTCAAATAGAAGGAACAATGTTAAATATTGATTATCAAAATAGAACTCTTTCTATTGGGGATACTACGGAAGCAGTAAATGGTACTAAACTGGTTATTAATGATCCTACTCAAACTGTAGCTATAACTGGGAATCTAACTGTAAGTGGAACTATTTTATCAAATGGTTTAGGAACTAATGTTAAATTAACTGGTCAAACAAGCAGTATTAATTCTACGACTTTAGTCATACCGGATTCTGATGGTCTTTTTCAATTAAGTGTAAATGTGACTGGTAAAGTTATGGGGGGTGGTTCAATAACTGTTATAGCTGCTGTTGGATGGACAGATGAAACCTCAACAACCCATGAGGCTGCTTTATCCCCAGTTCTTGTTAATCCTGGTTCTTTTGGACAACAAGTAATTATTGCTAGTTGTAAATCAGGAACTCCTATAACCTATAGAACTGTTTTATCCAGTCAAGTTGGAAACCCACAATATTCTTTTTATTTTGTAGCAACAAAATTAGCATAGGAGAAATAAATGTTAGTTAAAAATATTTCTGGAAGTATGGCAAGCTTCAAAATGAATGGTCTAACCATAATGTGTGGGCCTAATCAAATTCAAACTATCCCAGATCAATTTGTTGGAGAGAATCCTTGTTTCTCTATAGATTTTTATATTAATTTTCAAAAAGTAACTGGCTCTGCGGCTAATCCATCTCTTAATGGTTTGGTGATTACAGATCTAAATAACAAACCAGTGGTTGATACAACTTCCCGAAAACTCTATGGACAAATAATAACGGGCATAGCTTTGCAATTTGATGGACAAAATAGCGTTATCACTAGTTATAGTTCCGCATTTGAAACCTTTCCATTAACTATCGAATTTTGGTATATGAAAATTAATAGTACCAATTTACAACAAAGTCTTTATGTTGTACCTTTTTCAGATAGCACGAATCGGGCTGATGGTTGGTTTATAGAAATGGATTACAACAATGGTATGTCTATTTATTTTAATAATCAACCTTATGGAACTTATGCTGGGACTATACCATCCGATACTAATTGGCATCACATTGCATATACAATAGATGGAAGTAATAATATTAATCTTTATATCGATGGTACAAATCAATTATTGACCAATACCTTAGCTCCCTCTTTTACTCCCGGTTCTAATCTTGTTATTGGAAATACCCAATCTGAAAGTAATGTCGGATTTATTGGTCGCCTTGAAGAAATTAGACTTAGTAACGTTGTTCGTTATACAGATACTTTCAATCCTTCAACTTTAAGTGAATTTGCAACAGATTTAAACACCCTAGCTTTGTGGCATTTTAATGAGGGAACTGGAATGATTGCTTACGATGCAAGTGGAAATAATCATATTGCAGTTCTTAGAGGAGATCCAACACCTATTTGGTTAGCCGGATTATTTGGTGGAAATTCTTTGTATTTACCTTTGATTAATTTAGATAATCAAATGTTATTAAATACAAACCAAAATAATACAGTTGATTGGAATAATCAACAATTATTAAGTAATATCACTCTCACTCAACCTATTCAACCCTTACTAAGAGGTATCAATAGAGGTGGGGGGCAACCAATCAATCCCCCAACTGGAACTCCAATGGTTGATTGGTCAGGTATACAAAACTCAAGTGCTTATATAAGTTTTGATAGTGCTAATAATACATATTTCATTGGGGGAATTGTTTTAGCAGCTCAATCCTCCCAACCAACACCAGTTTTGGGTGGTATCTATTTTGATGGAAGTACGTTCTGGGCATGTCCTGATGGATCAACATGGATGAGTATAAATTTAACAAATCCTTTACAAATCTTATAAAGCCCTTAATCTGTATATCCTTGTTGATAAACTTTCATTATATTATATAGAATTAATTGTTGGTTGGGTTGTAGGAATAGGTCATATCTAAGACCAATTATCCATTAATTAATTACTCTTTTGTTATATAAAAAAAAGGAAGGTACCTTGCCAAACAAACTAGTTGTATATAATAATGAAAATATAGCTTATTTTGAAGATTTATATTATGACACATACACTGGGTCTGAAGTACCTATCAGTTCTTTAGGAAATAATGGTGATTATTATTTCCAAACTGGTGGGGCAACAGAATTAATTTATAAAAAAATAAATGGTACGTGGACTATCCAAAATTCTGGTGGAACCGGAGTAGGTGGAATTACAGGACCTCAAGGTATTCAAGGAGTGACTGGTATTTCTGGGTCTAATGGGGTTGCCGGAATTCAAGGGGAAACTGGAATTCCCGGACCACTAGTCCCACTAAGTGGTATTCTTAATGATTCAACAATACCTGGGACATCTTCAGCTGATGCTCTTAATTCATTAAAATCAGTAATACGATATACAAATGATTTTTATGTTGATGGTACTAAGGGAGATGACATTCTTGCTGCAGCAGGATATGGACCATTTAAAACAATACAAGCTTGTTTAAATTATATTGGACAACCTACTACTATGGCAGATGCTTTGAGACATATTTCTATTCATTTAACAGACAGCATGACAGCACTTGTTGGTAATAATGGTGGAACTAATCAATCTTGGGATGGAGTATATAAGGAAAATCTAGTAGTACCAAGCAGAATGATTACTATGTATGGTGCGGGTATTAAGATTGGTAATAATGTGTATAACGTTGATACAGGATATGGTAATATTTTAAAAGAATATTCCTCTTCCCGTAGATTTGGTGCTACTTCAAATGATCTAAGACCTTGTTTAACTCTTGTTGGTTTAATGAATTGTAAAGATACTCATAATAGACTACGTAATGGTTTACATATTGGTGGTGATTGTAGAACATCTATTCTGAAAAGAACATTTGATTCTATACAAGGTGATGGTAATAACAAAGTCACAGTTCACATAACAACAGGACAAAATCCTTATGTCATTTCTGTAAATCCAAACTACCCAACAGAACCACTTATTAGAATAGCAATATCAGGAACAACAAATTATAATGCAACATATGACATAACTGCTAAAATAAATGATACAACTTTTGAAGCTACTATGGTTTCTGGAACTAACGCTAATATTGGAATTGAAACTTCCGGATCATTCTTTGAATCTGATAGTGCTGGGGCTTCTGGTTTGACTCACGATGCTGCTTTTGTAAATTGCTATATGCAAGGATCTTATACTTGTGATGATGGGACAGTAAATTCTGCTGCTCCAACAGCAGGTACAGAAG
>Ga0209777_10001877_pt1 | contig 28942 bp, 29 predicted proteins | sample FrelakmetHBP12HB_FD_187147 | JGI IMG/M metagenome (GOLD analysis project Ga0209777, IMG submission 187147) | Freshwater lake sediment microbial communities from the University of Notre Dame, USA, for methane emissions studies -HBP12 HB (SPAdes)... | ecosystem: Environmental > Aquatic >...
GCTTGACGGGGATTACCGTTACGAACTCCGGTAGTGGGTATTCCAATCCCACGGTTTCTATTACGGGAGGAGGTGGTAGTGGTGCCACAGCCACGGCGACTGTAGGAGTTATAGATACCTCTAAGCAATTTACTGGGCAAAGGCTTGACTCTACAGATCTTTATTACTATAATGCCCGTTACTATGACCCGACGATAGGGAGGTTTATCAGCCCGGATACAGTGGTACAAAATTCTGCAAATCCGCAGACCCTGAACCGGTACTGCTATTGTCTCAATAACCCATTAAAGTACACCGATCCAACAGGACATTCCTACAAGGATCCTTATGTCGGGTGGATTTTAGGTCCCAATGAAACCCCGCCAAATGATTTACCGTGTGGATATGGTATTCCATTTGTAGAACCATCAATTTTGCCTTTAGAAGAAAATCAGTACGTAATTGTCTGGGGATATGAGGACTCAATATCAACCCCGTTATTAAATATCGGCTATTATCATGCGGAGATGATAGTATTTGATAACAAAGGTAATTTTTCTCGCATTGAAGTATGGGGAGGAAGTATAGGTATCGGTGTCTCAATTTTTGCAAATGTTCTAGATCCAGGTGATAGAGTAAAATATAAAGATGGTCAATGGGATTTTAGTCTGAGCCTTGACCTAGGGTTAATATCAGAAGGTGCTAAATTCTCTGCTTCTCTGGGGACAAATGAGCCAAGCACGTCTGGAATTGGCTATAATAACAGCGAGAACTTGTATTTAGGAATAAATGCCTCCTTAGGAGTACAAATATCAAGAGTATCTCTCACTCCCTTGACCTTTGATGAAGCTAACAAAAGAGCTCGAAAGGAGAATTATCCGTGGTACGCGAATTAAAAACAATTAACCACAATCTGGTAGTGGGTAAAGTATAATATGTTAAAAATAATATGGAAGATAGTGTTAGGTCTGGTTAGTCTTGCTATAATTATTCCATTCCTATCCTTACTTATCGTACTAATCTTCAATGTAGCAACTACAGGCGAGGTATGGACCTTACTTGGTTATTTTGTACTATTCATGTTCCCAATTCAAATAGTGACATTCTTAATTAATGTTTTTAAGAATGTCACTCTAAATAAAGAACAAAAATTTTTATGGGCTATTCTAATAATATTTCTCGGTTATTTATCTTCTTTTTTTTATTGGTACAGACATATATGGAAAAATCGAAACGTCCAAAATAATAAAATAGAATCTGTGGATATCGGCAATAATATCATTGGTCAACCCCGAAAAACAACTAAAATTTTATGGTTTGTCTTCATTTCAGTCCCTTATTTTTTTGGGTTCACTGCACTGCTGTTAGCTTTATCAACGACACCAACTGTCCCCTCAGCGTTTGTATTGGGAATATTTGCTTTTATTTCAGGTTTCTTACTTATGATCTTTTGTATAATTAACGTATACAAAAACAAATCCGTTAAAAAAAACACTACAATTCTTTGGACAGTTTTATTAGTATTTGGAAATCTATTAATATTTTATGTTTATTGGTATTTTCATATTTGGCGAGAACCAAAAACATTAAATGGGTCTTTAAATCCTACTTTGACACATTAGCAACGTAATAAAGCATTGACCGTTATATCCGTAGCCGGGTTCAGCGGGGGTGGAGGGAGCGGTGCCACAGCAACATCTGTCAGACCGATTGCTGCGGTGATTTCGATTACTGTCAATAACCAGGGTTCCGGTTACACGTCAGAACCAACCGTGTCTTTCTCCGGTGGTGATGGTAGTGGCGCAACTGCCACATCCGTTGTAGGCAACAGGACCGTTACCGGGGTTACGTTAACCAATGCAGGTTCCGGCTATACCGATGCCCCGACAGTGAGCTTTAGCGGTGGCGGAGGCGGTAGTGGAGCCGCAGCACATGTTGTCATCAGCTTGACGGGGATTACCGTTACGAACTCCGGTAGTGGGTATTCCAATCCCACGGTTTCTATTACGGGAGGAGGTGGTAGTGGTGCCACAGCCACGGCGACTGTAGGAGTTGTGGATACCTCTAAGCAATTTACTGGGCAAAGGCTTGACTCTACAGATCTTTATTACTATAATGCCCGTTACTACGACCCGACGATAGGGAGGTTTATCAGCCCGGATATTGTGGTACAAAATTCTGCAAATCCGCAGACCCTGAACCGGTACTGCTATTGTCTCAATAACCCATTAAAGTACACCGATCCAACAGGACATTTCAATGATGATGGCAGCAGCCTGGGAGGCGCCTGGAGTGCCGGCACTGTGATAAAAGTGGTAGTGCCTGCAGTAATACAATCTGGTGGAGTGGGCATCGGGTTTGCACCAATTGATGATTCTCAATTTGCACCACAGATGCCAGTCGAGAATGAACCCAAATGGCCTTCTTTTGACGGCAACTCTTACCTTGCCGTGTCTCCTGTGGTTGGCTTACTGGCTGCGGATGATGCATCCGGTGTTGGAGTTGTTGACGACGTAATAATCCCGGTGATTGTTGCCGGTGCGACTTTTGCCTTCGTATATCAGAATCATGATGAAATTGGGCAAGCGGTAGAATATATAAGTTATCATGTCAGTAATTGGTGGGACTCTGTTTTCTATTCTGAACATACAAAAGGGAAACGGCAATCCACGGAAGACAAACACGAAAAAGGTCAGGAACGAAAAATCAGAGATCAAAGAGGAGAAAAAGGAGATGCGAGGCGACCATATCAAAAACCGCCCAGAAAATAATAATTGATTGCGGTGATGTTCATGTTTTCAAATTATAATAAACAAAAGGAAAACGATGAAACAAAAAGAAAGGCATTTAGATCATTCACTATTAATCAATAAATTATCCAAGAAAGGAAAATGGGTAAAAGCCAGAGGATATATTATTGATTGGCTAAAAGAGAAACCCTCGAGTCATTGGTTATTGACCCAATTATCGGAAACTTATTACGAAGAAAAGAATTACAAAAAAGCTTTAGCACATATCGAGGATGCATTAAAGATTGCTCCGAGTTGTTCTCTCGTGTTGTGGGATTATGCATCAACGCTCGATATGCTTGAAAGAAATGCCGAAGCTTTACGGGTATTTTTAAAGTTGATACACAGGGGAGTTCGTCGAATAGCTTATGACGAATGTGGAGAAGGTGTTAGATGGGCAAGAAGTCTGGTTAATGATTGCCGTTATCGAGTAGGTCTAATATACGCTAGAATCGGAGATTTCGAGTTAGCAAATAAATTTTTATTGGAACACCTCACCAACCGTAGTCGAAATTGCCCGAGCATATACGGATTACGTGATGTACGAAAGGACCTAGCTTTGATCCAAAATAGTAAAGACCCACGTACCAAATAACAAAAATCATATTTCCTAGTATTTAACCAACTGAATAAAGCTAACTGCTATAAGCTAATAGCTGTTAGCTACTTTGAAGGGAGGTTTATTAGCGCGGATACGGTGGTGCAGTCCTACTCCGATCCTCAAACCATTAACAGGTACTCGTATTGTGTCAACAATCCTTTAAAGTACGTTGATCCGACAGGGCATTTTAATGTAGCTGATGATACTGGAGCTTGGAACGAGGGGACCGTGACGGCGATTGTTGTCCGTGTAGCCATTCAATCTGGTGGAATTGGAATAGGTTTTGCCTCAATCGATGATTCCCAGTTTGCACCACAGATGCCTCTTCTAACCCCTGCTCCTGAGCCTACCCCTGTGACCGTCACGCAGTCTTCGAGTGGAGCAAATCCTGTTGTTACTAAACCAGTGGTTGTTACTCTAGCTCCTGAAACTACTGAAGCCCCAGCTTTGAACATTAATTGGGATCCTATAATTGGCATTATTGACATTACACTAGGTGTTGCTGCAATAGGTGGAGGTGGTGTTGTGGTGCTATATGGATATTCAAGTGTTAATTATCCGGCAATTTATGCAGGTATCAAGATGATGTACACTGGTTACAATGGCGAAGTAATTGGGTGGGGTATTTTTGGTGTAAAACTTCCCTCATTACCCGGTGTGCGGCTACCTTAGTGGAGGTTTAAATGTTCATTAAAATCATCTGGCTTTCATTGTCAATTTTAGTTGCCGCACTTGATACTTACTACTTTTTGTTTAGGAGGAAATCAATAGATATGGGTACTTCATTCCAGAAATCCGTTTTTTTCCTCAGCTTTGTTTTGGCATGCTTTTCAATAATATCGTTTATTTTCATAAAGACTTAGTTTATACGAGGAATAAATGACATGAAAACTGGAAAGACTATGCGGGATAAAATCGACCCTATTTTATTTTTTCTAAACCCTTTTCGCTCAGAATCTAAGAATATTTTTAATATAATTGCAAAAGGTAATGTTGATAAAGAGAAACGAATATTAATAATGACTTTAAAAATATTTTGTGTAATTTTTATCGCTACGATAGTATTAGCTGTGTTAACTTTAACACTGATTTTACCTGGGATAGGATTCGCTTCACCAAATAATGATCCGTATTATCTGAGTATTGCTGTAGTTGGATTGTATATATTTAGTGCAATTATGTTAGTTTTGGGTCATAACTGGCTTCGCATTATAAAACATATAAATCTGTTTGGTTCGTCTCCTTTTGGGTTATTCATGAATTTGGTTACAAGGTTGACGATTTACGAAATGTTGGTTTTCAGTGGATTCTTCATCGGGGTACTTGGTGTGAGTTGGTTAGCTATTGTTCCGCTTTTGTTGATAGCATTGATCTTTTTTGTGCTAACGTATCCAACTGAAAAAAGATGGGAAATGTGGTTGGAAATATTTAAATAGAGAATTTCAAATCAAAATATTCCGTAAATTCGCAATTGTCAAAATCCTCCCACAGCACTTTAACAAATAAATATATTAAATTAACAAAAAGTGCTGTGTAGGTATTATGCCTCCATTGGGAGGTTTATCAGCCCGGATACAACCGGACAAGATCTTACAGACGCGCAAACGCTGAACCGATATACATACTGCTCCAATAATCCCTTAAAGTTTACGGACCCATCTGGCCACTGGAGCTTAAAAGCTCAGTTAATGGGATCATGGGAGGTAATAAAAGGATACGGCGATGCGATTAAGAACACTGTTAAGGGTGTTGTCCAGCTCGCAGTTAATCCTGTAAAGGCTGTAACAGAGATTGCAAATGCAGTTACTCATCCAATTGAAACGTTTAATAATGTAAAAGAGCACTACTCTTCACTTGCCCAGACAGAACGTGGTATGGGTGAGATTGTCGGAGAAGTTCTAATTACTGTGGCAACAATAGGAGTTGGATTTGCTACAAAAGCTGGCTAAACGGCACAGGTCGCTAACTTAGTTGAAAGAGAAGAGAGTACATCCAAAGCATTAATTCCTTGGGTAGATTCGGCAGGACCTGCCCCAAACTTAGGTGCTTTAGATGAATGGTCACCAAAAAATTTCTCATTGGGAGAAACTTTTGATAGATATGGTTCATCCGCAGGTTATTATGCCTCACCTACTGGTACACCGTTTGAAATGCGCTCATTACCTGCAGGGGATATCTCTAAACCCTTAACCAATTATACGGTAATAAAACCATTTACCGGATATCAGAGTTTTACCGCTCCTTGGAATGGTCAATTTGGATATGGTACACAATACATGTTTAAACAGAGTATTAATGGCTTACTTGACGGAGGATTGATTAAGTGAATAAAGAAGAGTTAAAGAAAGCACTAGATCAGGAGCAAGTTGATCCTCGGTACTATTCCTTAAACGGGTTGGATAATCCTTCATACAACGACACAATAATACTAGATAAAGAGAATAATAAATGGTTTGTGTATTACTACGAGCGTGGTAAAAAATATGATATGCATGTTTTTATGACAGAAGAAGAGGCTTGTCTATTTCTCTTTAAGTGGATAACTCGCAATACTCTCACCAGAATATATAACCAGCGTTATAAAACATGAATATCGCAGCTTAAAACAGGGACAACTCACATGTAGTTTTTCGTACGTGCTCGATGTTAGTTCAAATCAAGGATCATTTTCGGCTGCTGTCCATACGGTAAGATCGCCTTATCGGATCATCTGCTGCGGAAAATCAGCTAGGCATTGGATTTCTTTATGACAAATGAGATGATTAGGGAGAGCTAAGTTTACACTTCGGCATACCGGCAGAAGACCCGGAGTTCATGCTCAGGTTGTGCTTACTCCAGTACATATACGGGGATTCGGATAGGCAGGTAATTGAAAACGCCCATATCGAGCTAGTTTACAAGTACTTCCTCGGTGTAGCGGTCGATGAAGAACCGCCCGACTATTACACCGTCTCCTACTTTAGAGCCATGCTTAGGTAAAGCTAAATAACTCTGAATATTGCCATTCAGAGTACCTTTCTGTTATTATGCTGGTAGTTAAATAAGTATCGGTTTTACTGGAAGTCAACTCAAAACTATGCCAGTAGCTTTGAGTTTATACCCCTTCACAGATATTATAACATGTCTGTAAAGGGGGAAAAGAAAAGATGACTATAGAATTAAAAAACAGCCAACAAAAATCTCTTGGTACTTATTCAATTCCCAATGCTGCTCTTTATATTTATGCCACAATGCCAGACAAAGCCCGATTCCCGTTGAACACCAGGCATCTATACTATTGGACAAAAGATGGATTAGCGGGTGGTTATCTTCAGGGGATTCGTAATCGAGATTTGTTCATTAATTTTAGAGACTTAGTTAGCCTAAGAATTATCGCAGCCATGCGAGCCCAAGGCATAACACATAAGGAAATAATTGTAGCCGAGCAAGAATTAAAGAAAATATTTGGGTGGGATTATCCTTTTGCGATGGCTGATTTTTGGGTCGCCAAACCTGACATTTATATGAAAATCCGAGGTGCTTTCTTATCAGTTTCTAAACATTTACAGTACGCCTTTGACTTGATCGAGGAATTTGTGATACCGGTTCATGGATTAAACTTTGATTTATACGGGGTGTCCGCATCATGGACGCCACATGATGATGTGTTGCTAGACCCTCAAATTCAGTATGGTGATCCTTGTATTACTGGGACAAGAGTTCCAACTCAGGTGATTTGGTCGTTTAATGATGCTGGTGACAGTATAGACACTATTGCCTTCATGTATGAACTTCAGCGTAAACAGGTTGAACATGCCATTGAGTGGGAAAAACGCCTCAATAAATCCATTAACTAATAATACCTATTTCTTCTTAGACGAATGTCTACCTCACAAAATAGGTGATTTCTTGCATGGATTAGGCTATCCAATCGTAAGTTGGTTTGAAGAATTCAACGGGCAACAAGGATGGAAAGACACACCATTAATCCAATATCTTGGCGGAAAACATTACACATGGATCACTAAGGACGATGCAGCGAAAACTGAACACGAAAATGACATCCGAACAGCGGGTATATCTGTAATCTGGATTAGAGGACTTGAGAGAGTAAAAACACAATCAAGAAGAAATAAAGTTTCGGTAAAACAGGTTCATCGGATGTTAACCGATCGATTGGATTATCTTGAGTCAGAAATATCTAAATCTAAAAGTGCCACATACTACCTTTTAACAGTCAAAACTGGATCCCAAGAAGATCTAGTCCCAGTAGTCCACAAAATATCATTACAGTATTTTTTTAACGTGCATCTACCAAAAATGCCGGACCAACCTTAACTTTTTTGTTTGTCTTCCCATCTTGCTTTAGCGGTTTTTCTCGCTATATCTCTGCGTTATTCAGGTGTGAGCTTCTCAGATCGAGTTTTACCACCTTTGAGAACCACCTAGACGCCTTTAAAGCAACGGCATTTTGGCTTTTACCTTCGGATGACCCTACCCTAGGCGCGGGACAAATTGCTTTTTCTCAAACCATGGTTGAAGAATTGTTTCGAAGGACTCAAATCTTGCAAGCCGACCACTTTTTGTAATGTCTGTTATTTCAAAATACGATCAACTCTAGGTTATAGTGTTAGGGAAAGTGGATTTTCTGAAGAGGTTTCGTTTTACTTCTGTGCTGCTTTGTGAACTGCTATCGGTTTTGGGTTTCAACTCTCTATCCAGTAATCCACCAACGCTTGCGCTGGTTTCAGGACAGTATCCCAGCCTTTTATTGTTTGTCCGGTGGATAGCGATATTTGTTAAGAGTTTGCTTTATTGAAACTCGCCTTGAGTATCAATGCATTTATGGACTACGATGGTGTAAAGCATTTGTAGTCCATTTTTCGTTAAAGACAGCAGCGTAGTCCATATCGTTACAAATGCACCGTCCATCTTTTGTCCGCGCCAGTGGTTGCGTGAGGTGTACGCCTATAAGCCTCAGAATGTTGATGCGGGTAACCGTAGTCGCGCGGTTTTCTGGTCTAACCAAGTGCCGCATGAATGCCGCCCCCAGTAACACCCCGGCTAGGCAAGACTGATGGGCAAGGGGAACATGTACCTCTTGGCGTGGTGAGCCAATGCGTCCAAGACCAAGCAGGGCTCCGCCGCATAGCCCTTCAACGTAGAGTGTACGAATATTGACCCCGGAAAATGGCTTAAGTCTTTCCAACGGGATGTTGAGACCTCGCCCAATCGCCTCCAGCATGTCCTCTGGCATAGGTGAGCCATGATGTAGAAGGTCACGCACCTGTTGTTGACGCTCCGGGACACCCAGAGCTTGGGCTACCAGTGTATCTTCGTTGGGTACTTTCTGTTGTGGCAAATAAAGACACGAGAGACACGCCCCATCACCGCCAAAACGTCCATGTCTTGAGACGCCGAGATCTCCAGGCTGTGTCCACGCATTGGCGATCCACTCGGGAAGGCTGGCTTGAACTGCCCGCCTGTCTTTGGCGCTGTCAAGTGCCACCAGAACCGTAGGCCAGGATGTTCCACATGTGGCGACAAAGGCTTGCCATCGAAGCTGATGGGGCTGAACCTGCAAGCCTGTTCCATCCAGAGAGCGCGTTGCTATGTCCAATTTTGATAGCCCTTCATCACTGCGGGCGGTTAGGACGTACCGTTGCATGTTGCTTAATTCAAGGTGCTGGTAATCTACTAGATGAATCGTTCCCGAAAGCCCTGCACGACCTAATGCCCAAAGGGCTCCATTTCCAATCGCCCCCAGCCCCACAAGAACCACGTCTTCGGGGAAGGTGCATTCTTTGAGTGATGGTCCATCGTCTCCATCGACGTGTTCACCACTCCAGGCGGACAATCCGACATTTCGATCGAGAAGCTGGTAATCTTCACCTTGGAACACGAATCGAAAGACATTGGCTGCTGAGAGGCATGCGGCGATGCCCGCACCAAATGGGTTGTGTGTCTTTGAAATTGGAAAGGGTCCTACATTTCCAACTAAACCAGTCCACCCTTGGCTTCCGGCGAATACTGTTGTATTATATTGTGTGGCATTCTGACCTAGGGAGATACCAAGGTGAGCTTCACCGTCGACCAAGTCTATTTTTGGGTTGATGCTTTGCGCGAGTGTCGCGAGTTGCTTTTTCAGTTCCTTCGGTCCGTCGATCTGCAATCGTGGATACAGCCGCGCTAGCAACCGAATAGAAAGATCTGCTAACGCAACGCCTTCTGACTCCTGCCCGACCCCTTCGTCCACGGCGAGTCCCACTGTTGTTGATTCGAGAATTCCGCGGAATACATCTTCGTCGAAGCCAGCGATTACCTGCGCCGCGGCTAGCGCAGCTCGATCATAATACTCTGCGAGTGCCAATTCAGAGAACCTCCACAACTGAGATGTCTTGTTCAATCCACCCTTCGCGGGAAAGGCGGTAGGCAGCCGTCGTCTTGACTATAAGTCCGTGCTTGCAGAAATCAGCTGCAACAATTGACAATCCACCTAGGGTAGTTACTATTGGAAAAGTATCGTCAGTGGACGAATGAAATGCGTCTGCTGGATGGGCGTGAACTTGGACGCCCAGCATTTGGCCTGCTTCGTAGAGCCAGGCATTCAACTTATGCAATGCGTCCCCTTGGATGCGCACGAGGAGTCCACTTCCCTGCAATCTGAATGACTCCTGTTGCGGTACATGAGGCGTCGATACGATGAACCTATCCTTGACTATCACGCCGCTCCACAATACAAACATCTCGCAGCCATCAGCGCCTGCCTGTAGTAGTGCACCTTCTGTGATCTCAACAATCTTGTGTGGCACCTGGAAATGGCGAACAACTTCGAGCGTCATTCCGGAACCACACTTTGGATAAAGCCAACCACCCGAGGCACTAGTTCGACGTTATAGCCGGAAATAGGCTGAACACCATAGGTGTCAATGACTTCCAGTAGACGAATGAGCCTCCCCGCGCCAGATGCTCGGTGCAGTTCCCATGCGTCACCTGAATGCGCAGGATGATCGTGATACTCTCGAACGCCCGCAACGCACAGGAATGGGATATCGTCTGGACCGTAGGACTGCATCAATGCCTGTTGCGTGATGACTCTCGGTGGGCTTCCACCAGGTGGCACGATTCCAGGTGGCAACTGAAATCCCTCGACCGGCGGACCCACGACTTGTCTTTTCAAAGAAGTCGGCAACTCCGATGATTTGAACGGATCACCAGTGAATGGGTTGACAAGCCGTATGGAAGGCGGAAGCGTATCGTAATTAGTGAAGTCGAACGATACACCCGTAATCACGGCAGGAGGCTTAACCTTTGTGGCGCAGAGTACCACTAAGACACGAGGGAATGAAGCCTTAATAAGTAGCCATCCCCGTTTACGGTATTCGTCTTCGTTCCGTCGGTAGTCTCGGATTTCGCGTTCAAACTTCCGCCGCGAAACCTTGGGTTCTACAAACTGTTCGGTCACCATAATGTCGTTAGCCTCCAACGCCAGCCTTAAGGTTGAGAAAAAGCTTTACGTTGGGAGGAAAGTTGAAGGACTCGATTTTCTTGTCGAGTGGAAGCAGAACGCCGGATGCGTCGCGCAACTCCCAATTCTCCGGAGGTTGTCCTGCGTTGCCGGTTAAGGCAAGCGCTTGACCGATGATCGAATGAAGAGGAGCATTCTTGTTCGCGTGAATGGGCGTTGGCTGACCATTAACAATGACCTGGATATCAATCTGGTTGTCCGGCATAATAGCACCTCGCAATATTATTACATTGACTTCACTGAATTTAGTATAATATAATAATAGATAGATTTCAAGAGGAGAGATCGCCTTATATTTAGGAAAAGAGACAAATCCATTTCAAGGGGGCAAATTTATGGCAAGATTCAATCTTGATATTGCACCGCTGCGACCAACGGCGAGCGCATTTCAGAATCGAGCTGCGGCAGCAGAATTTATCGAGACTAATTTCCCGCCTACCGCGTCACCCCAGCCACGCGTCCGTTTAATCAACCTTGAAGGGAAGTATCTCGAGGTCGGCGCACTAGTCGAAATGATTCTGCCCATCACGCAGGGAATCCGAGCGGGTACGTATGGCAACCTGGCTTTTGGCGTTATTGCCTCTGACGAGCACGTAGGCAATGCGGTCACGGCGCTCGCCGAGATGCATCAGGTGCCTCTTTTCATCTCTAGAACAGTTGACCACGCCTTTGATGATCCCAAACCGATTGGTGCCCTAACGCAGGCTGACGAGGACACCTTCCAAATGCTTTGCCAGCTCGGAGGTGCCGCTACAAGCGCCGATATGGCACAAGCGAAAGGGATCGAACCTGCCGCTGCTACTAATCGCCTGACTAACATCGTCAAAAAGGGGTATATTTTCCGGGTATCGCGTTCGCGACGTGAGGGCGATCTCTTTGTGGCACCGTGCTTGCGTCACGATATCCATGCCAAAGCCGTCCCGACTGACTTGCCAGTTGCTAAGCGGGAAGATGAGGTTCAGCTTCCTGCCGAGGTTCGGGACTCGGTGCTTCAGCTTGCGCGTGAACAGGGTAAGACGCCCGAGCAAGTTCTTGGGGAAGCGTGGAAGGCATATTTTCGCCAGAATCGCGAAGCTTTGCAGCAGGAGTTCAAGAAAGTTGGTGAACTGATACGCTCCAGGGACACCGAGGCACTGGTTGATTATATGCTGCCAGACCTCGATGCTCGGGCGAAAGAAGCCGAGCATCGCGCCCGTGGCGACGAAGGCGGCGTTTAATGCCTTCGGATCACACCGGGGAACCGGAGTGTCATCGCGGTAGTTGCATCTGCACCAGCTATGATTTACGCATCACCCAACGCTGTGTGGTCGAGGATTTGCATCTTGCCGCTGATACCCGCTTCTGGGATGCAATGTCCCATCCGATCGTCAAGGGGTTTGTGGCGAAGCGCCAGCATATTCCTATCTCCGGTAAGACAGTGGGATCCAATCGTGGTGCGCGAACTCTTTACCATCTTGGCGTTGGCAATGACCACCGTGGAGCGACGTGGCACGACACCACAAACCAGGTCGTTTGGCTCTGCGCCTATGGGTTGCACCGGTCAGGCGAGCCTAACGACGCTTTCCAAATCTTCAGGATCCTACTCGAAAACAATCGTATGTACCCGATTACATCTGATTACCGTCGACTAATTGTCGACCGTCAGCTACGATTTACAGAGATGGCTCTGGTTCATGCTCGGGTGCTGCGTGAGGCCGCTGTGTCTCACCCAGGCGTAATCCAGGAAGGTATTCTAGGGTATCGGGTGCCGGTCCGCATCGTCCTCGGGTTTAGCCCTAAAATTACCGATTTAACGATTGCTTTTTCTATCGTCAATCTTAGCAAACAGGATATATCGTTTATCGTTAGATGCTTTGCTCCGGAACCAGATCCACTGATAGAAGTCAGCGACACCATTGGCGGGACTCCACTCCTATCCGGCGAGATCGCCTTTCAAGTCATCATGCCGGCATAGCATCAGCCAGCCATTATCCCGCAACAAAACGTACAACATCAGCCTGTTAATTTGTGAATGGAATGGCAAACATCCCGATGATTATGCGGACATATTGCCACTTTCAAGGTAACTTGATCAATAAACTTGATTAGGTCATTGGTATTTTTAAGGTTTTCTATTTTTCTATATTCGAAACGTATTCTTTTCACCGGCATTCCCTCCGAATAGCACGTTCAACCCAACCTTTACCACTTGAGACTATTGGGGTGACACAACTTTCCCTTTTAGCATTAGGTGGCCACCGGCGTGAGAAAATAGGTATAGTATGGAATAGCAATCCTAGTAAGTTAATATTCTGCCATTGCCTATTTGATTAAAACATAAGTATGCCGCAATATTGCATTCTAGGGCACCAAGGATAATAATTAGGCGTGCATTGAATTTACCCATGAAACTATGTAAAGGGCTATTGCGAGAACCAATCCCACCGCCGTAATAATACTGTTTACCCATCGCATGACCTTGTTGTACCTATTTTCTTGTTGGGTTTTCGGATTGAAAATAGCTAGCCAAAAACCGAAAAGAAGAAATACCGCACTCATACCCAACTTCATTCCATAATTATATTCAACCGGCCACCATTGTAAGCCCATAAAAACAAATGCAAGCCCTAGCGCCAGGCGAAAAGCGGTATTCGATTTTCTTAATTCGCTTATTATTTTTCCAGGCTTTCTAGTTTCAATCATTTTTTTCTCCTTTCCAATAAGAATTTCCTAAACTACTATCGAAGGTTCGAAAGCAACTCTGTAATTTTTTGTTGTAGCGTTGGACACAATTCAATTATCCTGTTATAAAATATTTCAGAATCAAATATGATATCTCCGGCAGAAATTGCGAAATCGAGCAATTTGTTGGTTTGAACCGATAAGTGTTTAATTCGATTTAAATCAGTAATCTTAAAGAAAGATGACAATGCACCATTGGCAAGTATGGCGTCGATCGTTGAATAGGAAAGTTCGTCAAAACTAGCTTGTGGCGGATTTTCTTTTGCTTGTTTATGTACTTTATCTATTAACTCCAAATTTTCATTACATTCTAATATTAACGCCAACTTGACAGAGTCATATCCAACTATCATTTGCCGTAACTTTGCAGGGTCGATACCTGTATTGCCATCTGACGTCCTAATTTTATAAAGCCCAGCACTATTACAAACCGGTTTTTGTCTTGATTCTACAACCTGAATGACGTCGACTCTTTGTTGGCCATTCCTATAAGTATTAAATAACACATCAATCTTGGGAATAAATGAACAAGCCCATTGTCTAACGTCACTGCTCGCATCCGATATCCCTAACTTTGTTACCCCAATTACTTCTCCTATGTGGAATCCTGATTGCTTATTCACTTCTCTCACACCCACATAAATACGTCCACCGCATGCATTAGCGAAAGCAATCATTGTCTCACGCATCGGACCGTTTTCGGCGTATGATTCCTTGAATTCAACGGTTAATTTTTCAGATGATAAAATTTCACTATCAAACTCTTTGGGTAACTCCGGCCAATCACCATTTAGCATATTTTCACTCCGTAACTAAATATCGTACTTATCATAAACTCATTTTGCAGAAACTATTTTTAATTATTTCGCGTTGGTTTAGCGATGCTTGGTAGGTCATATTTTTAGGAGTATGTTCGATTCGTCTAGAAAGACCCTAACAGTAAGAATTGTCTCTATTTTAGTGGGATGAAGTTAACGATCTGACATTTTATTCAAAGTGTATTTTTACTGACGAGTACTTGGAAGGCAAACAGTGAAAATGCTGCCCTTACCTTCCTCGCTTTCGACGTCAATCTTACCGGCATGTAGTTCCACAATTTTCTTACAAATTGCCAGCCCTAACCCAGCACCTCCAGTACCACGGGAACGGGTTCTTTCAGCTCTATAAAAACGTTCGAACAAATGCGACAAGTGTTCTTTGGGAATGCCAATCCCGGTATCTTTTACGGAAATACAGGCAGATTCACCTCGTTCTTCATATAATATCGATATTTTTCCTTTCGGCGGAGTATAACGCACAGCGTTGTCAACCAGATTAAGAAACAGTTCTCTTAGGAGAATTTTGTCTCCCCTTATTTTCTGGCTGCTTAAAGCCGTGAATTGAATTAGGATCTCTTTACCCTGGCAAAGGACTTCTGCATCTTGGACAATATCTTCAAGTAATAGTTTTAAATCAACATCTTCGAGAAGTAATTGTTGATTACCAGAATCACGTGCCAGGAATAATAATCTCTGGGTGACTGAAGACATATGTTTTGTTTCTTTCAAAATGCTTTCCAAAGCCATCTGATATTCCTCATCATTCCTCGGTTTCTGTAAAGCCAGTTCAGCTTCGCCTTGAATTATCGATAATGGGGTACGTAGTTCGTGAGACGCATCCGCCGTAAATTGTTTTTCTCGGACGAACGCGTCTTCTAATCTTTGGAACATGCGGTTCAATGTCGCGGAGAGTTTGCCGATCTCATCATCGTTGTTGACTGTAATTCGGGAACTCAAATTCGAACCTTCAATTTCCTGAGCAGTGCGTGTGATTGTTTGCACGGGTTTCAACATTCTTTTGACTAACAAATAACCGAGAAACCCAGCCAGAATCAGTGTCAATGGAATCGTAATCCAAAGCGTATTCACAAAAATACCCAGTATACCTTGAATCCCAGGTTGGTACACAGCTACCAAATTATAAACGTTAGGTTCATTTAGATTAGGATACAAATACAGCCAAACGTACATGTTTTCGGGGAAGTTATCAATGATTATTGAACTTGTATCCAGCGCTAAAGGACCATCCGGTGTTTGTACGTAAAAATATTTGTTTTTTAAACTGGCTTCTTTTAATTGTTTTATCGTAAACCCTATACTCACAACTGGTAAATTATTACCGGTTTCGGATTTTGGATCAATAATATCGGTTTGACTTATTGGTTGCCCTACCCCGGCTACATTTTTAAGTTGGGTGGTTCTGATACTTATTGGGTTGACATTCTTCTGTAATAGGCTTCGCGCTAGTAGTGAATAAGCAATGACCCCCCAAAAAGCCAAAATAATAGTGATAATAATAAGAAACCATAATGTTAGCCGGATTTTGATGTTCATTGCTGGCTTCATTTTATATTAAACCTGTACCCGGCCCCGCGAACCGTCTCGATTAAACTAACTTCTCCCGACTGGTCTATTTTCTTTCTTAACCTCTGGATATAAGCTTCAATAAGATTCGACTCGCTATCCAGAGTCAAATTCCAGCAATGGTCTTCCAGCATCCTTCGAGTAATGACCGCGTTCGGATTATTCATGAAAAATTCCAGGATACAGAATTCTTTATTGGTCAAATCAATATTTACATCACTTCGCTTTATTTCTCGAGTAACGGTATTAAGGCTAAAATCTCCAACATTAATTATAGGCGAACTTTTCCCCACCTCTCTTCTTAATAGAGCGCGTATTCGGGCTGATAATTCCGCGAAATCAAATGGTTTCCCGAGATAATCGTCAGCTCCCATGTCCAAGCCTTTCACTTTGTCAACCGTGGTGTTTTTCGCAGTAAGCATTAGAATGCGGGTGTTTATTTTCTTTAAGCGTAAATTATTACAGATCTCAAATCCATCTTTATCCGGCAACATAATATCCAGAATAATCAGGTCATAAGGCACCTCCGTAGCCAGCATCTCGCCTTCGACGCCATTAAAGGCTAGGTCTACCATGTATCCCTCTTCGGTCAAACTGCGCCGCATCAGGTTGGCCAGTGTTTTTTCATCTTCCACAATCAAGAGTCTCATTCCCGTTCCTTATTAATTCTTTTCGAGTAATTATGACGACTAATATAGAAAATATGCAAATAATTCATCTTCTATTTATCTTCGGTTCATGTTGTATTGATTTTCATCTGTTATATTGATGTTAAAAATAAAAGGAGAGTGTGATGTCTAAATTCAAGTTGCTTACAATCACATTGGTGGCCACTTTGGTAATCGGACTACTCGGTACAGCTGCGGTTTTAGCCAAGGGTAGCACTCAAATCATCGATGATCCCGGTAAGATGCCGCCCGGTGCTGTGGGTTCATACACATTAAACGGGGAGTTTCATTGGATAGTTCCTGGAGGGGACATCAAAATCGCTAATTTTACCGGACTGACGAAAGCAGAAATTTTCAAAGAAATACAAATGTCACCCGAGGACGAAGCCAAGATAGTACACGAAGTTCCGCCTTGTCCTGAAATAATTATCGATGGAACAGCATACAAGTCTGAAGACATCCATAAATTTGACGGACAGCAGCTAGGCTTTATCGTTGGCAACGATGGCATACTATACGCTTTCACTACTCAAGAGGGCTTTCAAAATTTTAAACAAACGCAAATGATCAATGCTGTTCCGGGAAATGGCAGTTCCGGCGGGATAATTCTCTCAATAGATAATATTTACTCCCACTACTATTGGGATTGGTACTGTGGTGGCAGTGTCATCAGCCTTGACTACAGGTATAGCTTGGCTAATTTGGCATTTGGGTGGGATAATGCCATTTCGTCGCTGGAGGTCGCTAGATCTTGTAACGCTACTCGGCTTTATGATTATGCCAACTTCGGAGGCGATTACTTCGAGGCACTGGCGGGGACCACTTACAACGTTTTGTTGTTTCAAGGTTGGAACGATAGAGCATCGTCTATCCTACATTACTAGAGGAAGGACGAGCATCATTTAGTTAAACCGAATTGAAAGTATAAATGCTCGTTCCACTATAAGTGAGGTTGTTTCAAGGAGGAACAAATGACCTTTCATAAATTCTACTGAACGTGGTAGATAATCTGGACCTAAAAATATTGAACGAAGCAATCTCCTATATAGTTGATTTCTATTTAAAGCGCTTAAAAATGGGAAAACACAAATAATTATCCTACACTTTTATCCTATAACAGAAGCCATCCATAACCAGGAAATATTCACGGCAGTTATAAACTAGCAAAATGTACCAATAAGCCAAATTACTAACCCATCCCACCCAATACTATAAAGAGATTGTTTACAAGTTCCTTGTATTAGACGCTGTATAAATATCCTTGACATACTAATCATATACAAACTAGCCTGTTTAAACCCGAAAATTTGGCACCTCTGGGTGATAATTAGCTTCAATATTTTGGTAAGAGATTGGTAAGAGGTCGTGTTTTATAATTTAAGAATGAAGATAATTGGATAAATGTTGCCATTTTCTTTATTTTGATCCCGATGTGTAATCTAATAGCTGCAGCCGTTCTCAATATAATTAGCCAAGTGGGTAATGGCTCAATCAATTAAGCATGGCTAAAGCCAGCCCATTGTAGAACAAGTTGTGATATTAGAACAAATGAATAGGAGGTCAGAATAAAAATTATGGGCGGTAATATTAGAGTTGTCGTTATCGATGACAATGTCATTTCGCGTGATGGGTTATATTATTTGTTAAAAAAAATACCTGGAGTTGTACTGTCAGGCGAAGAAGATGAAACTGAGAAATCAATTGAATCTCTCTTTGAGATTACTCCCGAAGTAGCTTTTATCAATTTACAAATGCGTAGATTGGATGGACTTAAAACAGCATTAAAATTATTGGCAACTAAGTTAAATACAAAAATAATTGTGTTATTGTTACAGCCAGAGAGTCAATTGATTGACCAGCTAATAAATGCAGGAGCTTACGGATGTATTTCTGCAAATTGTTCTTTTCCAGAGTTGGAACAAGCTATAAGCAGTGTGACGAATAACGAAAAATATCTTAGCACTAGCATAGTAAATACTTTATTAAAAACAAATAGAGGAATTACATCAGATCACCATCGAATAGAGACATTATTAACGAAAAGAGAAAAAGAAGTGTTGGTATTATTGGTTAGTGGAATGACGGTAAAAGAGATTGCATTAATTTTTAATTTGAGTGTGAAAACAATCGAAACACACCGAAAAAATATTATGGATAAGCTAAATATACATAACATCGCGGACTTGGTAAAGGTATCTCTCAAGGAAGGATTTACATCCTAAGAATATCGCTTATTAAAATCAAATTAACCTTCCGTCAAGTTTTGTCTCGCTAGCTGTCTATCATCTGTTTATTCATGCCTCAAGTTTCGCTTTTTGATTATGCCATCCACCTGCCTTGAAATTGTTCGTCTCAAGCATGACCTCAATCGAAATCTTACGTTATTTTTCAATAATATCCTACTATAAACTCTGATCTTTTACTCATATTTAACGAAGGATATCTAAGGTATTTCCTGATTACATTAAACCAAGCTGTATGATAATTTTACATATTACAGAACTAATTAGGTAAAGTCATGACTCAAGCGCGCGTTAACAGACATAAAGTAACAATGTGTAAGTGGTGCGGGTCAACAAACATAAATATGCGCAGGCAGTATTACAGAACTCAAGTTTACTATTGTTACGAATGTAAACGCAATTTTTCGGTAGTCGACAGCCATACCCCGGCAGTAACTTCCAATCCACAAATATCAATAGATTATCACTACCCGAACTAAAATAACCTGCCTTTATTATATGGCGAAAAGGAGAACAATTATAAAAATATCGAAGGAAACTCTGGACAAAATCACAACTGTTTTTGATCGCGATCCAATTACAATCGGGTCAGCCATTTGCATTGGATCAGCCCTGAATCCTCTAAATAATATAAAATACAAGCTCCAAAAATCCGATCTTAAGAATATGGCCACAAGTGGTATACCGAGGTAATATCCCTTGCCAGATAAAGAAAATTACCTTGAAACAACTTGAAACAAATAGATCTCCGAGGTCGACGGGGACGTAAACGAATTCAGATAGAAGGAGAGGTGAGAATAGTGGAAATCGTCAATTTACCGATGAGTTGTCAGCCGGCGTGCGACGAAATCTGTGGTGGACCGATTTATTGCGATTATTGGTGTGGTCCTGGATGGCCAGAGGAAATAGAATACCAAATAATGTATTCTCCAGAGACGATGCTTGACAATCGGTACCTTATGAACACCTAATCGGCACCTAATTATTGCCCTAATTGAAGAACATCAGATATGAGAAAATCCCAGAATGGAATGTTGAGTTGACGTTCACATTCCATTCTGGGAATCTTAGAATCTATATTACATCTATACTACATGATTTAGGAGACGGTCGGTGATTAAAGAAAAACCAGGTTTACATTTTGTTACTGAAAATGGCAATTCATATTTTTACAGCGATATAGACGGCACCGTTACCCCAACTATTTATCGAGACATTAATAGCGTGAATGAGAAACCATTTCCAAATCGTCCCAATATTGTTGAGCCAATATCAGATCTGAAAAATCAAATCGAATTAGTTTTAAAACGTGATTCTTTTAGACAATTGACATTAGTCATCACTGATCAGTGCAATCTTCGTTGTCGATATTGCGCTTATTCAGGTAATTATTTAAATAATAGAACTCATGAGTCGATTTACATGCCATGGAAAATCGCTGAACAAGCTCTGATGAAATATCATATTGGCTATATGTTTGTTAAAGATAAAAGTCCAAGTCTTCTACCCAGTATCAGTTTCTACGGAGGAGAACCACTTTTAAATTTTGGGTTAATACGCGATGTAACTGTGTTGGCAAATAAACTATTCATGAACAAAGTGCGTTATAACTTAACCACGAATGGCACTTTATTGACATCAGATATGTTGAACTTTTTTAAAGATAATGATTACCATCTCGCGTTTAGCCTAAATGGTGATAAAGATGAACACGATCGATTGCGTGTATTCCCTGATGGATCTGGAACCTTCGAGATACTTTGGCATAAATTAAAGAAGGTACGCCTTGATTATCCTCAATATTTTAAACACAATTGCAGTATTATATCTGTTTATGATTCTGGAACTGATTTGGTCAGAATGTCAAAATTTTTCGATACTAGAAGGGATAAAATGCCAGTCGTCAGTGTTATTACACCCATCAGCTGGTTGTTTACTGAATGGTATAATCGTTATTCAATAAACGATCGAAATCGATTCGACAAAGACTATAAAAACTTCAAAAAAGTGTATATTAATCAGTTACAAACTGGTAAGGAACGTTCGCCCTTCATTACAGGATTGTTTGCACTGGGGTATCAATCGGTTCTTGATAGAATGCAAAACTTTTCCGAAGAACGGCCTGTTTTACCCTTGACTGCCGCCTGTATGCCGGGACACAAAATAGCCGTCGACGTAAAAGGTAATTTTCACTGTTGCGAAAGAATAAATGAGAAATTCCCTATAGGAGACGTAGAAATGGGATTGGATATTAATTCTATTGAGAATCTCATTAATAAATATCGTACCCAAATATATCCTGAATGTTACAAATGCAATGTTACACGTATATGTCGTATTTGTTTTGCTCAAGTTGCTTCTGATGGAAAATTTGAGAGAAACCCAGCTAATCTCTGCCAAGTCTATGCAGAATCACAAAGGCGCGTGTTTTCGGAACTATGGACTCTTTTTGAAAATGGAGTGCCAGAAACAGTTTTTTCATACGATAAAGAAAATAAATACACAGGAGGGTGTCTAGATTAATGCAATATTATGATAGTAACCTAGGAGAACCACCCAAATACTTCTTTTTAAGGAAAGAACTAATCCTCAGAGCTGGTACTAGGGGTTTTGCTATCTATAATTTAGAAAGTGGCGATTTGATCTCTATTAATGCCAACATAGGGTCTATTCTCGTGATGGCTGAGAAAGGCTGTGCGATCACCGAAATTAGTGTCACATTGAAAATAAACCAAGAAAAAATAATAAACATACTTGACGATATAGCTGTGCAGAAACTGGGAAGTTTTTACAATACTAAAATATATATCGAAAAACATAAAAAAGGCAGGCCATACAAAAGGAACCCAAATGAAATACCAACGATCTTCAAATGTTTTATTGAGTTGCCTGGAGAATGTGTATTGAATTGCCCGTTTTGTGGATATCCTACCTTATTTGCGTGCTCCACTTGCTCTAAAATATCTGGCAAACCTGATGTTCTACTCTTAAAAATGTTTTTGACACGGTTGTTAAAACTAAATTGTATGTCACTCGTATTTCACGGAGGTGACCCTATTGCGAATTTAGATCAAGTTGTCGGTATTGTCGATTATTGTCGACAATTGGGATATGAACGTGACATATCTGTAGTCACTAACGGCAGTTTGATCGACGAAAAGGTGGTGAATATACTTTGTAGGTACAAGTTGGGTTTGGTTATCCCACTTTCATCGTTTGGGTTAACGGAAAGAGCATCGAAGTTATTGGCAGTTGCCGATTTGGTTAATAATAACAATATTCCTTTAACAATTACATCGGTGATTACAAAGGACGATTTGAACGTTGCAGACATTGGAACATTTGCTATGCAAATGAAACCTCAGAAAATGACTAAAGCCATGGTTTATGACAGACATCATAATTATATATCCGAAAAAAATGGAGTCAATTCATACAAGACACTACTAAGAGTAAATACCGATGGGTACTATCATCGCAAATGGCATCATCCATGTCTATGGGGCAACCTTGCAGTCTCTGTGGCCGGTGACATTCTCCCATGCCCCTACCTAAAGAAAGAAATTATGTCAAACCTTAAGGATGATAATTATTTAGATCAAGTGTTTGAAAACGGAAGTATTCAAGAATATTGGGATTTGCCTTTGCACAAAATAGATAAGTGCATGGACTGTGAATTCCAGTTGGGATGTATGGATTGCCGAGCTCTTGAAACACAATTAACTAGTGATTTGTATGGTAAATACACTTGTGCACTAAAAGAGGATGAACGTTTGTGAACACATAGCTTTAAAATGTGTGACTCCGAAACGACTAACGTTAAGTTTCCCCGTTTACGAAATATTACTAGACTATATTATGCCAGATATAAAAGTGAGAGATTGAAAAAGCAACGATGCAGAGGTTAAAGTTCAAAAATACAAATTTGGGGATATCTCTCAATAAATTTAAGTTTGTTCGTCCATCCTTGACTCCTATCATCAAACTCGTAATAGTCATGGCACTATTAATATTGGTAACAAGTGTTTTGGGGCTTCTTACCCCTTATTTTACTAAACAACTATTCGATAAGGGTATCGCTCTAAAAAATACAGAACAAATTTTGCGTTATGGCATCCTAATTTTAGGGACTACATTCCTCGCGCTTTTCCTTTCTTTTTGTTCTCAGTGGTTATTTTCACTCTCAAGTAACAGGTTTTCTCTAAGCATGAAATCCAGAGCATTACAACGAATGTTAAATATGCCATTTGAATTTTTTGATAAGAGACAGGTAGGCTATCTGGTTAGTCGAGTCAATGAAGCAGATTCGTTAAATGGGCTATTTTCTCCAAGTATTTTCGGATTTTTTGCGAGTCTGGTAGAAGGTTTTGGTGCTATTATTATTTTGAGTAAAATCAAATCATCCATAGTACTAATATTAATTCCTTTCCTAATATCTTTCTTCATTATATCTAGGTGGATGAGTAAGAAGCTGAGAACCAGTTCACATGCGTTATTAGAGAACCTCGCAGTCTCAAATGGTGTCATGCAAGAGACTGTAACCGGGGTCGTCGATGTCAAACAACTAAATTTAGAAACCCAAAAGAGTATTGAAATACAAGAACAATATTTAGAAATTTATAACAAACGAGTGAAACAATCTTTGTTTTTAAACGGAGGAACAAGTTTATTGGGGATGCTACAAACAGGAGCGAGTATCACCATCACAATCATAGCTGGTATCGAGATTACGGGTGGTCACCTTTCTATGGGTGACTATTTCGCCATTTCAATGTATGCTGTGAAAATCGCTACTCCAATTCAACTATTCGGCAATTTGACATTAATGTTTCAGCCAATAATTGCATCCTTAAAAAGATTGAAGTTGATATTTGATTCTAAAACAGAACAGGAATTATGGGGAAATCGAAAATTAAATAAAATAGATGGGAGAATTCAATTCGCGAACACTTCTTTCGGCTATGATATCGTAAAAGACAACGTTCTAAAAGACTGTAGTTTCTTGATCGAGCCTGGTGAATGTGTAACTCTTTACGGTGGCAATGGGAGTGGAAAATCTACAATTTTTAAATTGATACTGGGCTTCTATCCAAATTATCTTGGACGGGTTGAGGTGGATGGTTTTGAACTACATGATTGCGATATCAGCACATTAAGACAAAGAATAGGGATCGTGTCTCAAAATTTGTTTTTGTTTACTGGTACATTGCTAGAAAACATCAAGCTAGCTAAGCCCGATGCCCGCAGCGATGATATCCAGAGAATCCTTATTTTAAGTGGATGTATGGGAATATTTGAAGGAGACGTCGTGAACACTCAAGTTTATGATCTTGGACGTAACTTGTCCGGAGGACAACGTCAAGCCGTAGCTATAGCTAGATGCATGCTTCAAAATCCGGATATCATTTTATTTGACGAAGCAACCGCCCATTTGGATTCTAAAACTCGTCAAATTGTGATGAATGCTATAAAAAATGTTTTTCATAATAAAACCAGAGTATTGATAACTCAAGAGCGTGAAATAGCTAATATTGCCGACAGAATTTTCATTTTGGATCAAGGCAAAGTCAATGAAATCAGTAGAGTCGAAATCCCTTAAATAATGTTGCGAAATATTAATAGCGTATATTAGTTACGAACATTGGTGCAAAAAAATCGATTATCTAAAGGAGTAACTAATGAGATTCAAATTACTGGATACTATTATATCACCTCCGCTATTGGATACCTTTGCATATCTATTAACACCGTTCAAATTCACCTTCTTCAGGATGGAGTTTTACTGAGTGTGATCATCGCTATTTCTGTTCGGTTAAAAGTTTGTCCTTGTGAATATGAAGAAAATAGATAAAATTGATTGTATTGCACGCTTCTCTCTATCTTAAATCATATCTAATCGGGAATGGTCACAAAATATAAGACATAAAAAATGGTATTTATCTTTAGACTGATAACTATTGCCTGACGTTATTTTAGCTATGTGTACTCTTTAGTATTTGATTGACTCACCGAGCAAAGGTGAAGACCAATTGAAAGGTTTTAGTTCTGCATATTGTATATTACCGATCACTCTATTGGACTCTAACAATCGTTAAAGAATAGTCACTGTTAGTTAGCACCTAGCCTGCTTTTATTGTCGTGGAAATTTTAGGGTTTAACTCAATACCGAACGAGTCTATTTCATAGAGCCTCAACTATTATTATGATGACAGCTCTCGGTGCTTAAAAATAATTTATCGTTTTTGTTGCTCGTTTACCATGCTTAAATTTTATCCTAAATGATGATCGCATATTCATCTGTCCGGTTTTGGCCTTCCCATGCATTATAATATATAGAGGGAGTGTAAAAAAGGTGGTAAATAAATTGGAAGAGAATTCGATTATCACTCTTGTCCGCGCTGGTAACGATGATGCCTTTTCTGAAATCATCAATCATTATCAGACGCCTATTATACGTTATCTGTACCACCTTACCGGCGATTATGAATTAGCGCAGGATTTAGCACAAGACACATTTGTTCAGGCTTATAAGTCCATCTTGAAAACGGATTCCAACTTACAATTTCAATCCTGGCTTTACAAAATCGCTACCAATAACGTTTGGCAACACTATCGTCGGAAGAAATTGATATCCTTTATACCCTTTAGCGCTTACCACAAAATCACGCCGCCAGTAAATGAAACTCAAATGGAAATTTTAGGCAAGAAGATAGAAATTAGGAAAGCCTTGAATAAAGTGCCTGCTGACCAGAGAGCCTGTATCGTACTCCACTTTGTTGAGGGATTTAAATACAGAGAAATTGCTGAAACTTTGGGAATATCAGAAGATGCAGTCCGTAAAAGAGTTGCTAGAGGTAAAGAGGCATTTCGGTCTAATTACAATGGGGGTGAGACAAATGAACTGCAATGAATTAAAGGAATTAATATCTGCTTATCTCGATAATGAACTTGGGCAAACTCAACGCGATTTCGTTGAGCAGCATCTTTTAACGTGCTCTGATTGTCAAGCAACGCTGGCAAATTACAAGAGAGTCAAACAAACCCTATTGTCCTTGAGAGTCATGCCCGCAATACCAGATATAAAATCTACTACTTTGGCTAAAATAAAATCCATCAATTTAATGGAGAAACCACGACGCTTGTTACGAACGTCACTAGTGGTGATGCCAATCGTGGTGGTTGTTGTAATTTCTCTATCTTTAATATTTAGAGGCTCTCCTCTCACTCCTCAGCAGGTTCTAGCAAAAGCGCAAATTGCAACCACCAACATACAATCCTACAGTTTAAACTCCGCATCTTATATTATATCCCCTGGTGTAAGCACAGCTGTAGCTATGTTTGTCTCTAAGTATGAATATAACGGTGAAAATGATTATCATGGTTCTCGTGCCACAGCTGAAAATTATTACCCCAAACAATTAAAAGAATATATAGTCTACAACAACAATATTTATTACCATGAAATACCAGATACCTTTGTGCCAGTTTCAATTATCGAACAAAGCATCGCGAATGTTGCATCAGGGAATTTTGAATCTCCTATCCCTGACAAATCCCAGACTCTTGCGATTTTGGGGTCTCTTATAAACCTAAAGCAATTATCCGATGAAACAATCGATGGTGTCACGTGTTTGCATTATCAGGGAGATATCGATACAAATAAAATGATCTTGGATAATTTTGATAAGTGGAAAGCTACTTTCAGTGAAGACATCGCATCCTCGTTAGAAAAGTTTTATTTGTCAAAGAAAATAACGGATGAGATATGGATTGGAAAGGGTGACTATTTGGTTCGTAGGCTAGATCACACAATACAACCTAACCCGAATCAAAACGTAGGAGGATCTACCTTTAAATCAGTTACAAAATATAACTATTTTGACAAACCGATTGATATTAAACTGCCACTATCAGATACTGGTGACCTGATACCTGGGTGGTATCTCTATACCAAACCGCAGTAAATCCAATAATGTACCAAACCGAGAGTTTCCAAACTGTAAGTTATGGAGGTTTTCTCTTTTTATACCTTGGTTTATTGAATAAGAAGAGAATTACCAACTGGTGAAGTGGGACAGACCGTCATATTACAATCACACACATTATCAAAGGATCATAAGGAAATAACCTTAGGAAACAGGGATGTTCGTTATCATGGAGCAATCCTTAAAGCCGATGTGATATTCTTGATTAGGCATCAAGAAGTTCAAACGGGGCGGACCAACTGGCTTTTTGTTGGCGGTGGCACATAAGCTTGCGAAACCGAAGAAAAATGTGTTAAACGGGAGATGCCGGAAAAACCCATCTGGAAGTGAAGGTAATGTCTTTTCTTCTAACGAGCAACAGCGGTTGAATGACCCTGCTTACGGGGTCATCAAGATTTATGAAAATATCATTGTGAAGTACTTAATTGTAAAGTAAAAGCTGGATTTGAACCTGAACCCGGGGCATCTGCAATTTATGATATCGCTAAAGTAAAGTGGTTTGACTTGAAAGATGAAAAAAATTGGGACTCTGTCTTAATTGTTGACCATCTTATTTACCTCCCTCTACAACGGATTCGAAGGAAATTGGGATACCTTCTGCGTCTGATATGACTTCAAGTGACGTTGTAAATTCACACCCAAAATGAAAAATTAAGTTTGACATTCCGGCTTTTAGGGTGCAGGTTCTTACGATTTGCCAAGCTCAGCGCCGATTAAAACGGAAGTTGGTTCAGAAGGCTTTTGTTAGATAATTGACTATTTACGTATTCCTTCAACATCCGCCAGGTACAATCGTCAACAGGCAACGTCCTTATCCGCCGTCGTTCTTGTTGACGTTTTGTAATCTCATTAATCTCCTCACCACAAGCGGGATACAATTGGTGTCTCTTAGCTAGTCTTACTTTACACCTCGGCCAGGAAATTTTCGCGCGAGTATTAAGATGCAGAATTATAACACTATCTCTCTCGAAATCGACATCACTGATCTTGAGTGCTAACATCTCTAAGAGACTCGACTACCCAAGTGAAAACAGAAGCTTATAAACAGCCCATCACGTAGGCAATAGGTATTTTGCTCAATTAACTCCACATCGTTGTAGTCCAGGTAGGTCTTTATCTTATCGTTTCACCTAAAAATACCAGCCGTTTCCCCACTATTGAAAATTGTTTTTTCATATTCTCCTTTTCCCTTCCCTTTTAACTTCTCGCGAAGAACAAGAGGTAGGCGATATAAATCCCCATGAGTTGATAGATTGTGGCGAATAATGCGGCGGGTAGCCATCCCATGACAACACCCATTTGCAGAATGATGGCGCAAGACATTAAGCCAGGGTCAGTCTTTCCGAATTTCATAGCCGAGAATATCATTAAGCCGATACACATCGGCGCGATCACAATCATGCTCATAACCATATTGCCCGACATTCCGAATTGCGCGCCTGTCGCATCCTGCTCATCGCCTACCCATGTACCATCAAACCTCTCAAGGTAATTATCAAATTGCGTAGTGGTCCATGTGCGCGCGGTGAGGTCGAGTGCGGATTGCTGGATAACAAATAGATTTGGAAGCATTGTCTGTATACCCGGAATCACGCCGCGATAGTACGTTTCACCATCCGAGTTAAACACTTGTTGAGAGCCTACTGTCGTGATAAGTGGTGTCGAAAAGAGCGAGCCGACATGATCGGCAAGGGCAAGTATCTTTGTTCCAGCTTCAAACGCGTTGGAAGAGTAATCGGTGAAGCCAGAATACATCGAGCTATCCATCGGGAAACTCCAGGTCTTTGGAGAAGCGAATTGCGCGGGATTTTGGGTAATCTGAATGATGTAGGCGGTATCTTTCACTATGCCAGATGCCAAATACATCGAGAAATCACCTACGTTATAACCTTTGTCGAACTCTGGATAGGGGATAATTCTGCCAACTTCGGTCGAACCATCGGCTGACATTAAGCGGAAAATATAGGTTGCTGTGACCGATGGAGTAGGAAGCACCGCATAAGGGATATTGTACTCCCCATAAATAAGCCAATCGCCGCTAGCGTAA
>Ga0209777_10001878_pt1 | contig 28929 bp, 23 predicted proteins | sample FrelakmetHBP12HB_FD_187147 | JGI IMG/M metagenome (GOLD analysis project Ga0209777, IMG submission 187147) | Freshwater lake sediment microbial communities from the University of Notre Dame, USA, for methane emissions studies -HBP12 HB (SPAdes)... | ecosystem: Environmental > Aquatic >...
CGACGGTCAGGATGGCCAGACCGACGCCCCGCAACTCCTGGTCCAACGCCGCCGCCGCCTGGTTCTGCACGCCGAAGGCGACGGACTGCTCGCGTTTGGCAAGAGCCCACTCGTTGTACCGGTTCTCGTACGAGGTCACCGCCGTCTCGTACGTTGCCACAGGGCCCGCTACTTCCGTGAGCGGCTTGGTCCGGTCGAGCAACTGCTTCGCTCTCCGGATCCAAGCCGGCGATGTGGCCTCGGAACTTGGGGAACGCATCACTACCTCCAAATGCGGGCCGAAGCCCGCGGTGAGGGTTTTGCTGCTGGGGACGCGTGGCGTTTCCACGTTTCCCCTGTCGACCGCCCGGGCGTTTCCCGTTCGACCGACAGGCGAAACGCTAGGAGCGGGGCGTCAAGCAGGTGTCAATCGGTCGGAGCGACCCCTGGCGCAAGGTGTTGTGAAGATGGCGGATGAGCGATTTTCGAAATTCTTCTCGCGGGGCATTGAGCCCCCGCGCCAGGGCATTGGACTCCTGCGGATAATCACTGGATGCCCGCGCACCGGCATCGGATTCCCGCAGAGTGGGAGGTCTTCTACGGGTCCGTTTGCCGGGTTCCCTCATACTGCGATTCTCTGAACGGGTCGGATCACGCAGGTTCCTTACGGTGAGACCCGGTGCTCCGGTCGAGACTAGTTCCTACCATCTGGCGGGCGGTCAGCGTTCTGGAGGGACTGCTTGGTGGATCCGGAGTGGAAGGCGCTGCTCAGCTCCGGTTGGAGACTTCACCCGAAATGGGCCTCATGCTTCCGGCGTCGGCCACTCCGCTGATTCATGGTGGAACCCGGTGGACCGACTGGATCACGGCCCCCCCATCATGATGAGATCCGGTGGTCAAACGGGACCACTCTCTTCAATCACTTGCGTAAGTAGCAGGCCGCCCGGACACGTTCACCCTCACCGCGCTGCGACTGAGTGCTCCCGGCCCTACGCGTCCCTTGCATTAAAGTGAGAGGAGATGGCGAGAGCGGACCATTCGTTCTCATTCCGCGGAGTGGCAGTGAACCGATCGCTACCGGTCTTCTCCTTCCCGTGAAAGCCGAAGCTTCGAGTCCGGACGATCGGACCTCATCATGAAGGGAATGAGCAATCGGAGCCGGCTATCGCCCCGAAGAACGACTCCGCTCGGTCTCCGTCAGGCAGCATCGAGGAGCGCTTTGACGTGCCGGGATGGCAGGACCCTGAGTTCCCGGTGGCAGATCTCCGCGTACTCGCGGTAGGCCCGCACCGCTTCGTCCGGTTCGCGGACCGGAGGAGCGCCTGGATCAGTTGGTAGTGGAACTTGTCGTGCAGTGGATGCCGAAAGATCCCGCTACGAGCCAGAGAAACGATCTCCTCCCATCTCCCGCCCGCGGCGAGCATCTCCAGGAGATCGATGGCCCCGTGAACCCATCTGTCGGGCAGCCGGCGCCGCTCTTCCTCGAGGTAGTCCCCGGCGACGAGCTTCTCGGGACGGACAGGATTTCCAGGGATGCGCTGAGGTATAATAGCTGCGTTTCCTGATGCCGCTCGGCGGTTGCATCGTGCCGACGCCAACCGCGGCCGGGTTGCTCGCATTACAGCTTTGGAGGTTCGCGATGGGCGATGCAAGACAGCTCCTCTGCCTGGTGATCTGTATGAGTCTCGGGCTCATTTCGATTCCCGTACGCGCCGCAACCGAATGCACACGGATCAGGACCGACCCGACCGGCGTGTACCAGCTCGATGAGCGCAGCAACGATGAATCCGGCCGACCTTCCGAGGGTCTGGCGAACGATGCGACGTTGGGCGGAGCGCTCGGTGCGCTGCTCTGGCATCGTTCGCAAACGAACGCCCTCTATACAACGGCAGCCATCCTGGCGAGTCAATCCAGCGTGGCCGCGGCCACAAGCCTCAATCCTCCCAAGCGGGTCGAGTACATCCCCCTGGAAGGCCAGGGAACTCCCACCTGGGTCGCTCCCGGCTCGGACCTCTATGTCAGCGCCTCTCGAGACGGGCAGGTCATCGCCGCCGTCGAATGGCTGACCGGAGCTGCCACCGCGACTGTGTACAAGTGGCACGTCGGCTCGTCGACTCCCGACTGGTCCTACCAGTATCCGTGCGCCAACCCGGGGGTGTACCGTACCGTAGCTGTCAGTGCTGACGGCTCGACCATCGCGGTCATCGGCCGCACCGACGCGTGGCGTACGTATCTTCACTACTTCTCCGCCGACTTGGGAACACCTCTAGGTACGTACTGGTCCACGAGCGCGAGCTGCTACCCCCGAACCGTGGCTTTGACCGCGCATGGCGATTACATGGCGCTCGTCGACGGCTCGGATGTCATCGTCGTGGGTCGCAACTCCGGAACCGAGCGCTGGCATGGGACAGGCGGCGGCTCCGATGCCATGGCCATATCGGAGGACGGCAACTACCTTGCTTATGGGTGGGCGACGCTGCGCATGTACCATTGGAACGGATCGATCTTTCAAAGCATGTGGTCGGCTGCGGGCGGCGCCTACTATCTGAATCGTTGCGCCTTCTCGGCGGACGGTTCCACATTCGCGGCCGGCTGGTACCACTATCCCGCCTACGATCAGAACCGGATCCAGCTCTGGGACATGCCCTCATCGACTCCGCGCTGGACCTACTTGTACGTCCAGTCGGCCGGCTCCTATAACGACCTGCCGTCCGATATCGCGATCACGCAGGACGGGAGCTACGTGGCGGTCGCCTCTTGGGGGAACGAGTTCAACGTGAACCCGGAGCTCGAAGTCTTTGCTCACGCCACGCCGACCCCGGTCTTCACGCTCGATACTCCCGGATCCATGTTCGAGACGGATATCGTGGGCGGCGCGAACGGGGCGTATGTGATCACCTGCGGGAAGCATGTCCATGCCAACAACTTTGGAAGTGGAGGCGACCTCTATTCCATCCGGCTCGGAAACCCGGCCTCCGTCGAAGAGCCCGCCGTTGCGGGTCGCTCGGAGATACGGATCTATCCCCAACCTTTCGTGGCGGGGGGAACGATTCGTTTGATTGGGGCCACTGCGCCCGCCGCCCTCGCCATTCTCGATGCGCAAGGCTCGCTGATCCGGATGCTGAGTTGCGACGCGCCGTCTGGTGGCGCGGCCGCGGTGCGTTGGGATGGATTGGATGCCCGAGGGCAGGCGGTTCCTGCCGGCGTCTACTTCTGCCGCGTGGTCGGCGGAGTCTCGCGGGTCTCGGCCAAGCTGGTCATGTCGCGGTAAGCGCCGGAGCGCCTCGATCGGGCATTGACGCGTAGCTCCGTGTGATCCGGGGTCCGAACCCAAGCGGGTTGTCAACCTGTGGTTCCCGAAAACCCCGTCCGGCATGCCTGCATCGCATCCGCGTCAACCAGGAAAACGGCAGTTCGAAAACCGTATGCTTTGGGGTCCAGGTTGGACGGAGTCGTTCACCACTGGACGCCCAGAGAGAGAGTAACGGAGAGTCCGGGCGATTTCGACGCCCAAATCGGAGGGTTGTCTTCGGCCGCGGGTTGTACATATAGCTCCTCGTATTGGACGGTCCGGGAACAGTTCTCCGTTCTTGGGGGCCCTCGACGAGCAAGTGCTCCAGTCGAGGGCGAGGACTCGGAAGGGAGGGCACGCCGCGACTGAGGAGCGGAGACTTCAGGGTGCGGAGCAGGGTGGAAACCAATGGGGGACTCGTGGAAGATCAACCACCACTCGGTGCGCTCCATGATCCAGTCGATCAACCGCCTGGAGAAGCTGCTGGCGAAATGACCGGCGTGGCCCGGCAGTATGCGCCCGGGAAGTAAGCGTACCTAAGCCCGGAAGGCCTCCCACTTCGACTTGATCTCGCTCATCACGCGCTCGAATCGCGGGTGACCGCGGAGCGACGTCATGAACACGTCGTGGATGCGGAGGTACGGATAGTTGAAGTACCCCCGCGGCACCGCTTTCTCCAGCCAGTCGAGCGCGGCGTCGTGTGCGCCGGCTATGCCGTAGCACATCGCGAAGCAGACGGCCGTGCACGCGTCGAGTTCGGCGAGGCGGACGAACTCCGGCCGGAGTGCTTCGGGAAACCGGTCGAGGCGCCCGCTCAGCCCGAACTTGATGAGCAGGGCGTAGTGCCGGCTCAGGTCGAATACTTCGTCGGGCCGGTTCGGCTCGATCGGTTCGAGCAGCGCGATGGCGTCCTCTTTCCTGCCTGCGGCCACCAGGGCCATCGCCTTCACGTAGGCGAACATCGGGTGCTCCATCGGGAGCCCCTCCGTCGCGCGCAGCGACTCGTCGATGCGCCCCTGGACGAAACACGCGAGCGAAACTGATGCGTGGCTCATCGGGTTGCCGGGGTCCAGTTCGACCTGGCGCCGGGCCGCCTGCATGCCCTCGTCGTGCTGCCCCGTGATCCAGAGGCCGAACCAGGCGAGCCACCAGAGCGTGTCGGTGTCATTGGGATCGGACTCGAGCGCGCGCTTGAGCAGGCGCACGGCCTCAGCCAGTTCGCCCCGGAAGTGATGGACGAGACCGAGCACGAGCGACGCGGGGGCGCATTCGGGATCCAGCGCGAGCGCCTTCCGGGCGAAGCTCTCTGCATCGGCCAGGCCTTCTTCGCCCTCCAGGCCGAAGTCCACGTGCTCGAAGTGCACGCGGGCCAGCCCGGCCAGCAGCAGCGGATTCTGACCGGCCAGTTCCAGGCCTTCCAGCAGCAGCCGCTCGGCCTCCTGCAGGCCGGCGACCGAGTAGCTGTGAATGGCCCCCCGGGCCCTGAGGTAGCAGTCATACACCTGGATGCTGGAGATCAGCCGCTTCGCCATCCGGCGATCCTCGCTCGCCGTCAGCCTCACCTTCAGCGCCTCGGTGATGGCGCGGGACACCCGTTCCTGGATGTCGAACACATCGTCCAGCGTGCCGCTGAATTTCTCCGACCAGACGTGGGCATCGGTGGAAGAATCGACCAGCTGCGCGCTGATACGGAGGTTGTTCCCCGCCCGCCGCACGCTGCCCTCCAGCACGTACCTGACGGCCAGTTCACCGGCGAGCGTCGGCAGGCTCTTCGTCGTCCCCTTCAGCGCCATGGCCGTCGTTCGCGACACCACGCGCAAGGAGCCAATCCTGGACAGGTCGCCGATGATCTCCTCGGTCAGGCCGTCGGAGAAGTACTCGTTGTCCTTGCCGGGGCTCAGATCGGCAAACGGCAGGACGAGGAGCGACTTGTCGTGGCCCGCGGGCTGGACGCTGTCCGCGGGCGCCTGCCCCGACAGCGTCTGAAGGACGAGCACCAGCTCGGCTGCCGAGGCGAAGCGGGCGTCCGGCCGCTTCTCGAGGCAGCGATTGACCGCGCGCTCGAGGGCCTGGGGGATCGAACCCGCCAGGGATGACAGTCGCGGCGGCTCGTCCTTCAGGATGGCGTGCAGCGTCTCGACCGCCGAGTCCCGCGCGAACGCGCGGCGTCCGGTGAGCATTTCGTAGATCACGCAGCCGAAGCTGAAGATGTCGCTGCGCGCGTCGGCAGGCTCTCCTCGTGCCTGCCTCGGGCGACATGTAGCCGACCGTGCCCAGGAGCACGCCGGCCCCCGTGGCGGGCGTGTGTTGGAGGGTCGCGGCAGCCGTCTCGCCGGCCAACTCGAGGGGCAGGGACTGCTTGGCCAGGCCGAAGTCCAGAATCTTCACCCGGCCGTCAGTGGTGATGAACACGTTGTCGGGTTTGAGGTCGCGATGCACGATGCCTTTGGCGTGCGCCGCGGCGAGTCCGTGGCTCATCTGGAGCGCGTAATCGAGAACTCGCTGCACGGGGAGCGGCCGAAGGCCGAGGTGCTGAGCCAGGGTCTGCCCTTCCAGCAGCTCCATGACGAGATACGGCAGGCCCTCATGGGTCCCGACGTCGTAGATTGTCAGGACGTTCGGATGGTTCAGCGCGCTCGCCGCGCGCGCTTCGAGTTCGAAGCGACGCAGACGGTCCACGTCGCTGGCCAGATCGGCCGGGAGGATCTTGACGGCGACGTGCCGCCCGAGACGGGTGTCGAGGGTCTTGTAGACCTCTCCCATACCTCCCGCGCCAATCGCGGCGAGGATGCTGTAGGGACCAAGTTGGATGCCGGGTGCAAGAGTCACGACAAGGAGAGTAAAGCGGTTCGCCGCGGGCATGGAACTGGAAATATGAGATCGGGTCGGCCTGGAGTCGGTTTCCTGGTCGCGGGACAGGGCAACGAGAACGAGTACGCCTGCCAAACTCGCTGTGCTCGAACCCCGCAATCGGGGGCTTGCATCACCACTGCGAGCGGGTTGCTGCGTAGCGACTCCGCTGGCCCACTGACCCGGGCTCACGGGCCCGCGCTTCTCCGCGCCTTGCGAATCCTCGCGCCTCAGATAGGCATCACGCGCGGGAGTTCCGGTCCTCAAACGGCGAAGCGTTCCGCAGGCTCATTGGTTCGTTCCCGGCCTGGCCTTGCGGTCAACCTGGTGCGGAGCCCGTTTGACGGTCCGGCTCCTCACGTCCCGCATCAATCATCCGGGCCGGGAGTTCAGGCTTGCGGGTCAAAGGCCGCCGACGAAATGGACTGCAAAGCAACTTGACGATATCGGACGTCTTCATGTGGCGGCCGAAGGTGTGCAGAAGCTTCCAGGTTCGGATTGGACGTTTGAGAATCCGATTAAGAAAAAGCAAACCGTAGCCTTTCGCCCGCAGCCGATTCACCAGTGCGCTGGGCAGAGTGGTGGGGTCTATATCCGAGCACTTGAACCACTTGTGCCAGTCCCGCTCATCGTCAATGATCCCGCGCGCCACATACTCCTGCCAAAGCGGCGTCCCTCGATAGACGCACAAGCGATTGAAGCCAAACGTGTCCAATTCCAGACGCGTTGCGAAGCGGAAGCTTTCCACGATGTCCCTTTCGGTTTCATCGGGTGAGCTGATGACAAAGAACCCGTGCACCCTGGCGATCCCCTGCTGCTTCGCTTCCCTGACCGCGTGCTCCACCTGCGCGGGGGTTTGCCTCTTCTTGAGCCGGTCCAGCACTTTTTGGGTTCCTGCCTCCACCCCAAACGCCAGAAAACTGCATCCGGCCTGGCGCATGACCGGCAGTTGCTCAATTCCGACCGAATCAACCCGACCTTCGCAGCCCCAGTGAAACTCCAGTTTGCGTTCGATGATGCCACGGCAAATCCGGTCGATGCGCTTGCGGTTAATAAGAAAATGGTCATCCGTAAGGAAGATCGAGCGATAGCCCAGATCGTTCAGTTCTTGCAGTTCTCCCAGGACATGTTCCGGCGAACGGCTCCGCCACCGGCCCTCCCCCAGGGCCGGGATATCACAGTAGATGCAGGAGTACGGGCACCCCCGCGACGTTTGCACCGTGCAGAACTTGTCCAGCGAGAGCACCGCCGGAACATCCAGGGGCAAGGACTCAATGTAGTCGATCGGCAGGCTTGTCCGGTCGGGATACGGAAACTGGTCCAGATTCCACAGGAGTGGGCGATGGGCGTTCTCAACGGTTTTCCCGTCGCGCCGCCAGATCAGCCCCGCTACGGAGGATGGATCATCGAGGTGGTCCAAATAGTCCGGCAGAAGCTCCTCGCCTTCACCCACGCCCACGTAGTCAATGTCCGGACAGTCCCCCAGAATGCGGTCCGCATTCAAAGTGGCGAAGGCTCCACCGACGATGATCGGTATCTGCGGCGCCTCGGCCTTGAGTCGCCGGGCCATGCTCTTGACTGCCGGGTAGGTGGTGGTCGAGAGGAATGACAGCGCAATTACATCCGGCTGTTCCCGGGCCACCGCCTGCGCGATGTGTTCCGCCTTCATCTGCGGGTGGCAGGTATCAAACATCCGCACCTGGTGCCCCCGTTGGCGCAGCACCGGCGCGAGTGTCTGAATCCCCAGGGGCGGAAAGGCCATCACCTTGACCCGCCCGTTGTCCGATTTCGAGCGATTCAATTCCCCGGGAAGAAGCCGACAGAAGCTGTCATCGCCGACATGAACAAGGAACGTATTCATGGATTGGGTCTTCATTCGCTGCCAAGGCCGCAGACGGTCGCGCCGGAAATCCCGAGCGCCAGCGCCGGGTGGTTTGAGAACTGGTCCTGCAACCCGTCCCCAAGGTGCCCTCCCCAACTCCCATGCAGCATGACTTCTGTTGATCGGTCCATCCGACATCCTTTCAGTGCATTCGTGGCACACTTTTCGGAAAGGACAGCCATGCCCGATCCGATTCAGATCCTCACGACAGGGCGGCGAGAAGTTACAGACACTCGACATACGACCTTACGATTCCTGCGGATTACGGGTGTTTCCGGTCGCGCCTGTACTTTAGCAGCAGGAATGCGAAGACCAACAGCAGCGGCTCGCCGAGCGCCACCGGCAGCACGTGCCCGGGATTCAGGTTCCTTTTCGCCGCGACCTTGAAAAAGGTCAACGCGCTGATAATCGGCTGGTCGCGCCCCTCGACTGCCGCCACGATCGCCAGTGCGTAAGCCCCGGGCTGGACAAAGTGTATCTTCCAGGTCAGGGGCAACGTCTGTCCGGCATCGATTGACCCGATGAAGAGCCCCCGCTCGGCGCTCCAGTCTTCCAGGTCGACCGGCATCTTGGTGCCGGTGTCTACGAGCGACAGATATGTCGTGATGCTATCGGTCGCCTGAGCGCTGCTGTTCGCAATTTCACCCACAACCTCGACGAAATCCCCTGCGGTACCGCTCAGGGTTCGAGACGAGAGAACGCGCAGCTCCAACGGCGAAGCAGACTCAGCAGGCACGCGCTGAGCGAAGACAAGAAGCGCCAGAACCGAGACGGTAAGCAACAAGGTTCGCATCACTTCAGTCCTTGGTGATCCCTTTCCGGCTGAAGGCTCGAAGCGCGAGCAGCAGGAACCCGAACATGACCGCGCAGAAACCGACAAGCGGCAGCAGAAAACTGAGATTCCGGCCGAGCGAAACCTGGTAGTCAACCAGAACATTGTCCAGCGAAGCGAAGACATTGTCGAGCGGGTTGATGCTTCCGAGCGCACGGGCAAAGGCGCTCCGCTTGAGCCCGGAGGAAAACAGCGCGGAAATTGAGCTTGCGAGCAGAACGGTGAGCGAAGTGGTCAGGGTGTTGCGGAGCGACCGGTAGAAGAAGGACACGGCAAAGACCAGCAGGGTGAAACCGAGAACGGTCAGGGAGCCGTAAAGCGCCGTATAGCCGAGCATGGCACAGGTGAGCTGGCTGCCGGCTGAGGTAACGATCACGTACGGTGCGGCAACCAGATAGACGAGCGCCCAGAGGGTGAACGAAACCGCAAGTTTCCCGAGCACGAAGTCCTTCAGGGTCAGGGGAGCAAGAAAGAGACATTCGATTGTCTCCTGCTCGAATTCCGACGTAATCAGGGACGACGAATCAATCACCACGACCAGAAGCGCCGCGCTCAGGATGACCTTGCTCAAGAGCCAGAGCATCTCGGTTTGGTCGAGAAGACTCAGCTCTCTGTTCGTGAGCATCAGGTAGCTCGTCACGCTGAAGATGAGCGAGGTAACCAGGAGCCAGGCGAGACTCTTCCAGGTGTAAAGCCCGGCCTTCAGTTCCTTCGACCAGAGCAGCCTGAGCATTCGCATCCTACGGATTCGTCAGAGCGAAGAAGACGCTCTGCAGGTCCTTGCTTCCGGTCTGGCGTTCGAGCGCGTCGAGCGTGCCCGTGGCGACCAGCCGACCCTGGTTGATGATGGCGACCATGGAACAGAGGCGCGACACCTCATGCAGCAGGTGCGAGGAGTAGAAGACCGTCGCGCCGCCCTGGTTGAGCCGCCGGAGCAGTTGCTGGACATCCTCCTGCCCCTGCGGGTCAAGTCCAAGAGTCGGCTCGTCAAGGAACAGTATCTGCGGACGGTTGACCAGCGCCCGGGCTAGCCCGAGCCGCTGCTCCATGCCACGGGAATAGGCTCCGATCGTCTTGCGTTTGTGCTCGCCCAAACCCACTTCCTCGAGCAGGGACGATACAGTGCGTTCCGCGTCGGCGATTCCATAGAGCCCGGCAAAGAAGCGCAGGTATTCCTCCCCGGTCATCCACCCGTAGAAACCCCTGCTTTCCGAGAGAACGCCGATCGCCCTCGACAGCTGTTGCCGATTCCGGACCTCGTGACCGTCGATGTGGATGGTTCCCGCGTCCGGTCTCATGATGCCGGTAAGCATGCGAATCGTAGTCGTCTTGCCCGCCCCATTCGGGCCCAGGAAGCCGAAGAACTCTCCACTCTGCACAGAGAGGCTCAGGTCATCTACGGCCTTGCAGTCTCCGTAGGACTTGCTGATGTGACTGGCCGATATGACTTCAGCCATCGGCTTACCGGGTTTTCCTGGGCGAGGACCAGAGTAGGTTGATGAGCAGGCTGGCGACGCCGACAATGACCAGAAACCAGCTCACGAAGAAATTGATCACCTCAGCGGAATCCGGCACATCATAGAAGAGCTTCAAGTAAACCCCGGATCCCAACAGCGCCAGCGAGACCACGAACAGGAACTGTCTCATTTCACCGGTTTTCCCACTTGAAACCCGCGACCACGGCATTCAGGGCCTGAGCCAACGCCAGGGATTCCGGCTGCGTCGCAGTGACGGCCGCGACCACCGCCATGTCCTGACCCGACACGTAGACCCGGGCATTGGCATGTTCGACACCGCCTGGCGCGGTCAAGTAGAGCAGTTCATACGCCTCACTGCCGCCGACAGTCGTCTTCGTGTAGCTCCTCCGCGCATAGCCGGGCAGGGTCTTCCTGAGCCTCGGTTCCTCCCGACTCAAGATGAAGAGCTCAGGCGTGCTGTTGTCCGGGATGTCAATCAGCCCTATCGAGCCAGTACCGACAGGGAATGAGAATGTGTAACTGCCGGGTGTCTTGCCTGAGGCAATCTGCCAGGTTTGCGGAAGCGCAATGCCGTAGTAGTTCTCCTTCACGTCGTGGTTGTGGTACTCGCTCACGCCCTGGCTGGTCGCCGGTCCGGTCGTCGGCATGACCGATTGAGGACTGGGCCGCGCCGCCTGTCTCTTGCCCGCCAGGGGGCCGAAGGAGTAGAGATAGACGATCACGAGCGCAACGACCGCAAGGATTGCTACTGTTAGGACTTTCTTGTTCATGCCATGGTACCCTATCCCGCCGTGGTCGGGCGTGTCATTCCGAACAACGCGCACCCCTCGTAGGGCCGACCCAAATTCCAGGCGTCACTCCAAGGGATGAAGGCAGGCTTGTGAGAGACGCCTTTCCATCATTGCGAGAACCTATCCCTCCAACAAACTCTGCCCGCAAGAGTAACGCCAAGCATCGACAATTACTCGGTTACTCCGTGGCAACGCTGGCCAGCTCCGAGTGATCCGTGCCGCCCGCGACCATGATCGCCTGCACCATGCCGATGCCCCGCGCGTAAAACTTGTTTTCGATGACGCCTTCGTTTAGGACGGTCCATTCCTTGGTTTCTACACAGCCGGTGTACGAACCGCACGGTACGGTAGTGGATTCGACGAGGCCGATCACCTGCGCTTGATCTTCGGCCACGTCCTTCAGGTATTCCTGGCGGTAGGTGTCGCCGATCCCCGGATGTGCTTCCATGACGATCCCCGGCTGGGCCCCCTGTGCAGTTGCCTCCCATGAGCCCTCAGTGCTGATCACGTCTCCGCTCGGACCGAATTCCTTCGAATCCTCTCCGAAATACCAGGCGTTTCCGGTCCTGTCCTGCGCGTACCAATCGATGGTGGCCGCCTCAAGATGGCCGTCCACGAGGACCGTGTCCCTGGCGACGGTACAATCCACGCCGAGGACCGACCTTGTCTCGCGGGTCACATGAACCACGTTGGTTTCAGCATGCCCGTCCTTCGATCCCTATTGAGCTTCCCCGTATGGGACACAAGCGTCGTGTCGAACTTAACGCGTTTCTGAGGCGATGGGATCCGATCAGTTCGAGGATCCGCAGTCGCATTCAGGTTACGTTAAGATTGGATGCCATGGTGTCGGTGACGCGACGGAAGACCGCGCAAAACCGTCGAAGGAGAGGGCTCATGAGATGGGTTCAACGGTCGTCTGTAGGGCTTGCGCTTGCGCTGTTCTCAGCGACGATCTGTGCGGCGCAGGCGCTGGAGACCGAGACGGCCCGACCGCACGCGACCGGGAGCTGCACGCTAAGTGGGAACTTCGAGTGGCAAACGTCCGCCGAGGGGCGGGAGCGGGCGGTCCCCTTCTCGTTCGAATACGGTGTGACAGACCGCTTGGAGCTTCTCGTCGAGCTAGTGTTCGGCACCGCCATCCTGCCCAAGGTCGGACGCCATGCCCACGGGCCTGGCGATCTGGAGGCGACCGCGACGTATCTGGTGTGCTCCGAGGCGGGAGGAGCGCCGGCGAAGACGCCGGAGGGGAGGGCTTCGTGGCGCCGGAGCCTGCGACTCGGCCGCCGCCGTGAGAGGCGTTGGGGGAGAGTGCCGCGGCGTAGAGGTTCGCGAACGCAGGGGTTGACCATGCCCACCCAGGGATCCCTGAATCGGTTGGAGGGGAGAAGTGCGTTCTGATGGAACCACCAGCCAGGGATGACAGGACGACGGATCGGATTTCGCGCCCTCAACCGGGGATACGGACGCTGCCGGTCGCATACCGGGACCGGCAACGCAGATGGAAGTCGAATCAAGACTCGGCTACAATTGTTCGCGGTAGCTCACAGTAGGGCCGGGGAGTGGTCAGGGGCGATGAAATCATTCATGGGCCTGGATGCCGACGCGATCAAGGACATCCTCATGATGACGGCCCGGGACGAAGGCCCGACCGGTGAGGACAATGCGTACGGATGGGGGACGATCGATGCCTACGAAGCCGTCGCCAGGGCCACCGCAAGCGTGGCGCCGCCACGGGATGTCACCGGGCAAAACCGCCTCCTCGCAAGCCGGCCGAATCCCTTCACTCACGAGACCACGCTGGTATTCCGGATATCCTCGAGCGGTCCGATCACGCTGGCCATCCATGATCCAGGCGGACGGCTGGTGCGGAGGATTCTCTCCGGATCTCTCTCCGCCGGAGAGCACACGGCGATCTGGGACGGCCGCGACGAATCGGGTCGGCCCGTCCGCGCCGGCGTTTACTTCTCAGCGCTGAAGGTGAAGGGATCCGTTGAACGGAGGAAGATGCTGCTGCTGCAGTGATCAAGGCAGACGGCCATGATGCTGCGGGAGCGAGGGTGGCTCGATAGTCAGTTCCTCGGGAAGGACAGGGGGATCTTTCGATGAAACCGACCTTCCTTGCATTCGTGCTCGGGTTACTGGCGGTGCTCACCGGCTGTGGCTCGGACAAGAAGACCACCGCCCCTCTCATAGGCCTCGATGACCTTGTAGTCCGCGAGAAATATGACTATTGGATTCACATCGTGTCGGATCCGGAGGGCGGGGACTATGTCGTCATCGACGGGATTTCCGCCGGAGCTGATTCTTCCCAGTACCCTCCGATTGTCATCACCTCAGCTAGCCTGACCGTCAATGACGCGCCCGTGCCCCTGACCCATGGGTTCATGGGAGGCTATGAATTGTGGGGCGCCTACTACGACTTCAGTCAGGGGCGGTCTTATGAATTAGCGACAACCTTGAATGGCGTCACAAAGACGGTCACGATACAAATCATCTACGAACCGGTCGTGAACAAGTCAGACCATGCCTTCACCTGGACTCTTACCAAGGACAATCAATCTCAAGCGATCGTACACTACGCCTATGGACACGGCAGCAACAAGGTGCTCCTCGGTCCTTCCGTCCGATCCTTCACGGTCCCCCAGAACTGGCTGGAGCAATCAGAGGCGGGCGCCATCGTGCTGAACGAGCTGAACTATGTTGCGAGCGACCGATGGCTTTTCACCAGTTTCATGCCCACAATAGCGATGCAGTATCCGTCAATGTCGGCCAGGTTCGAACAGAGTCCTGGCGACATCCGTCGCGCCATCATCGAGCAGTTCCACTCCTCGATCGGGAGATGAGAGCTTCCACGCAATGTGGCGCCGCATTGTCCTCCTCTTCTTGCTTGCCCTGTCGTTGCCCAAGCGGGCGCCCGCGCAGGATTCGATCGGGAATCTGATCGCTCGCATCGACGCGGATTCCATTGCCGCGTCCATGCAATTTCTCCAGGATTTCGGTACGCGCTATGCACTCGCGGATTCGCGGGACTCTGTGGCGAACTGGATCACGGCACGGTTCACGCGGGCAGGCATCGAGTCCGTGGCAATTGACTCCTTCTACCGGCAAGGTGTGTGGCACAAGAACGTCGTCGCCACGATTCCGGGGACAGTGTATCCGAGCGAATACGTCATTGTCGGGGCCCACCATGACTCCTACATATGGGACGGAACTGATCCGTATGTGTTTGCCCCCGGAGCAGACGATAACGCGAGCGGAACGGCGGCTGTCTTGGAGGTGGCGCGGGTGCTGGCGACGAGCGATGTGCACCCGAAGAGAACGATCCAGTTCGTCACCTTCGCGGCCGAGGAGATGGGGCTCTGGGGGAGTGCGGACCAGGCGGAGAAAGCAGCCGAGGTGGGCAAGAACATCGTCCTGATGCTGGATAACGACATGATAGGGACGAACACAAGGCCGGCTGGCGCCTGGGCCGTGAAGTTGGATTACTACCCGAACGCCCTCTATCTGCGCGACTTCGCGGCGCAACTTGCGCGACGCTTCACCTTGCTTCAACCAAGAGCCGGGACAGTCGAGCCCGTGCTGGATAGCTATCCGTTCTGGGACCATGGATTCCCAGCCGCCGCGTTCGAGGAGGACGAGGGGAGCTCTCATTACCATCAGAGTGGGGACGTTGTCGGGACTTGTGACATGCGTTACATCGCGGAGATCGCCAGGTTGGACGGCGCGCTGGTCATGCACATGTCGGAGAACCCCGCCCGCGTCACGAACCTGAGCATTCTGGATGTGGGGGACGGGCGGAGTCTCACGATCCGTTGGGACTACGCGGAGAACTCCGAGTTCCGGGAATACCGGATCGGCATTGGAACTCGCGCCGACGAATACGATCAGCTGATTGCTCTGCCCGGGAAGGAGCACACCTTCGGCGATCTGGAGGCGGGGAGGAAGTACTTCGCTGGCGTGTCCGTTGTCAATACCGACGATCTGCAGGGCGTCGTGGTCGAGCAGAGTTGTCTACTGAAGAGGAACCCGAATGAACTGCGAGTGGACCAGATCTCCCCGAATCCATTCCGTGAGCAGACAGTGATCGGATACTACTTGCCATCCACGTCCGAGGTGTCGCTCAAGGTGTACGACGTCGCTGGAAGGCTGGAAGCGACGCTCGTGCAGGAAGGAATGGAGGCCGGGCTCCATTCCGTGACCTGGGACGGGAAGAACGATGCCGGCGAGAAGGTGGCGTCAGGGTTGTACTGGGTGCGGTTAGAGAGCGCTGGGAATGCGAGGGCGATGCGTTGCCTGCTGGTGAAGTGATAGTTCTTCGTTTCTTCGATGCTCTCGCGTAAGATAATGGGTCGGCTCAAAAGACCCGTGCGCTTGCCAACGTTCGGCCGCCGCTACAGGCGCATCCGCCCGAGTTCTCTTCGTGTTTCTTGTCTTGGGCAATGATCGGCGTCAGATCCTCAGCGAAGGGCATCTTCGGCGGGTACTCAGGAGTTACTTCGCGTACTACCACGGATCGCGAACCCATCTTGGGCTCGCGAAGGACTGCCCGGAGGCCAGGTCGGTGGAGCCGCTTGCCCTTGGAAGGGTCGTCGAGCTGCCGATGGTGGGTGGTCTCCATCATCGATGCCTTCGCCACACTGCATAGATAAGCCCTGGGGCTCGTTGGTCGCGGTCAGGGCCGCTCTCCTCCCGAGCCTTGTGACGGAGAGCGAACGTCTCGCCATCGCCGCTTTCGAGGAGTATCATCGTGGGCGGCAGAACGAAGGGCAGTCATGGAAGGCTTTCGCGGGCGGCTCTGCTCTCGGATGGGAATACTGGAAGGGCCAACGGCCAACGGCTTCTTGGTATCTCTCGATCTTCCGCGGGTCACTCGTATCGCAGCGCATCGATCGGATGCAACCGCGCAGCCCGGATCGCCGGCAGCAAACCGAACACAATCCCCACCGCCGTGCAGAAAAGGAGCCCGATCACGGCCCATTCAAGGGGCACCGACGTCGCAAAATGTGTGAACATGGTGACGACGTTCCCCAGCCCGAATCCTACTAGGACGCCGACAACCCCGCCGATGTTGCAGAGAATGACCGCCTCGAGCAGGAACTGGGTCAGAATGCTCTGCGGCCTGGCCCCGAGGGCCTTGCGGATCCCGATCTCTCTGGTCCGTTCCGTTACCGCGACGAGCATGATGTTCATGATCCCGACTCCCGCGACCATCAGGGCAATGGTGCCGATGATGAAGGCGGCGATCTTGACCCCCTGGCTCATCCTGTTGAATTGCGTGATCAGGCTCTGGCTACTGAAGAAATCGAAGTTGTCCGGCTCGTTCGGTCTCAGGCGGCGTTCGTGCCGCATCACCTGGCGCGTCTGCTCCATGGCGTCTTCGATCATCGCCGGCGTCTTCGCCCGCACCGTGATGTTGACCGAGCGCGGGAATCCGTCCCTGTTCACCATGCCGTAGGTCTTGACGAAGGCCGACACCGGGATCAGGACGTAATTGTCGAAGTTCCCTCCGAAGGCGGACTTCTTCTCATCGAACACCCCAATGACCTCGTACTTGCGCCCGTCCACGCGGATCACCTTTCCGATCGGGTCGATGAACGGGAACAGCTTCCTGCCGATGGCATACCCGATGACGGCCACATTGCGGGCGCTCCGCACATCCATCTCGGAGATGTTCCGTCCGATCCCGACCGGATGGGTGTTGTTTGGTGCGTACTCGGGAGTACCTCCGACGATCGCGAGGTTCGGGTTGGTGGTCTCCCCCTTGTACTCCGCGCTGAATCCGAAATCCCAGATCTCGGATCCGACCAGATCGACGCTTGGAACCTGCTCCCGGATCGCCGCGGCGTGCTCCAATGTGATCGGAGGACGGTTCCGTGCCCTCCGGCGTTGCTCGTCAGAGTTGAAGCCGCCGGCGGGCCACTTCTGCACCTGGAATACCTGGGCGCCCAAGACGCTCATTTCCTTTTCCATGGTGCCCTGCACCACGGAGATTGCGGTCATGACGGCGATGATGGAGGCGACGCCTGCGATGATCCCCACCAAGGTCAGAATCGACCTCAGCTTGTTCGTCACTAGGGCGCCCCAGGACATGGAGAGGATGTCAAAGGGGAGCATGCCGCACCCGTGTGACAGCGGATCTACTCATAGCGCAGAGCTTCAATCGGATCCATCTTAGCTCCCCGGTAAGCGGGTGCCACGCCCGCCAGCACGCCGACCGTGACCGAGACCAGAACCGCGACGACCAGGATGGGGATCGAGATGCTCGCAGGCATCAAGACCGCGTTGATTACTGCGGTGAGAATCCACGCCAGGCAGATTCCGATCACCCCTCCAAGGAGGCAGATGGATGCCGATTCAAACAGGAACTGGAGGAGGATACTCCTCCGGGTCGCACCGATGGCCTTGCGGATTCCGATCTCCCGGGTGCGCTCCGTGACGGAGACGAACATGATGTTCATGACCCCAATCGCGCCCACAAACAGCGAGATGCTCGTGACCAGCAATCCCACCAAGAGAACCACGCCCATGACGTTGTTGAAGGTGCCCACCAGAGTGTCGAGCTTGTTGATGGAGAAGTTGTCGGGTTGCGTGGGACGAAGGGTGCGGATCTTCCGCATCTCTCCGATCACCTCGTATTCCAGATCGTCCATCGCCTCCTGGGTCGGGGCCTTCACCGCGACGTTCACGTCCTCTCCTCCATGGGCGCCGCTGAACGCACTCATGTAGGAGCTGATTGGAACATAGACTTGCCGGTCGAAGTTCGGTCCTCCCAGGAAACTACCCCCCTGCTTCTCCATCACACCGACGACGCGGAACTCGACGCGGCCGATCTTGATCGACTTGTTGATGGGATCGGCGGTTCCGAACAGCCCATCCCTCACATCGGTTCCGATCACGCACACCCTCTTGTTGAAAGCGAGATCGGACGGGATTAGGAACCGGCCGGTCTGGGGTTGGGCACTGGACATACGCGCCTGTTTGTCAGTAGTGCCGATGACGCTGACGTTTTCCATGATCTCCGAGCGGCATTTCAAGTCGCGCCGCCCTTCGATGGACGGGTTGACCAGGGCCCTCCCACGCAGATTCCTTTCCAGAGCTCGGGCCTCGCGGAGATCGATGTTGGGGCGATTCCGGTAGAGAAAGAAGTCGTTCATGGTCACCCAGGGTACGCGCGAGACATAAAGCACGTCGGTGCCCACCGCTGAGAAGCTCTCGCGGAATCTATCGCGCAATCCATTGGCGGCCGTCATGGTGAGCACGACCGCGACGATTCCGATAATGATCCCGAGAGTGGTCAAGGCGCCGCGAACCTTGTTGGCGCGGATGGCGTCAAAGGCGATCCGGAGCGACGTCCCGAGATCAATGGCGGTTCTCATCTTCGGTCGGTCCTCAGTCGCGCTCACGCCTTCGTTTCCTGGGTCACCAGGAGGCGGGAGCGCGTGACGTCGCCCCCACGCGCACGTTGATCCGCGGCGCTATCTGAAAGGAGACAGCGTCCCGTATCGGGTCAGAGGGCCCGCTGATCATTGGCTTCTTCCCGTCCCGGCTTCTATCGTTCGTTGTTTACGGTCACCATGCCCCCGTTCTGCAGATCGCGGGAGATGGCCCGATAGCTGCCAGAAACGACCTCACCGCCTTCAGTGAGCCCGTCAAGAATCTCGATGTATTCATCGCTCTGGATGCCGGTCTTGACCTGGGTAGCGATCGCCTTGCCCTTCTCGACGCGAAAGACGATTTCGACGAATCCGTCTTGGTCCTTCTTGAAGCGCTTCTCTAGATCCTCGCGCTTCTCCCCTTTCATCATGAGTTGGTCGAGGGTTCGGACCGCGACGCTCTGGAGTGGTACGCAAAGCGCGCTCTCGTTGGTCTTGGTGGTGATCTCCGCACTCGCCGTCATGCCCGGACGGAGTGCGGCGGGGGGATTGGAGATCGCGATCTTGATTTCGAATTCCGTCTTCTGGTCCAGAGTGCCGGCGGCCCCGACGTTAGCGCTGCTCGAGATCTCGCTGACCAGGCCGCGCAGCTTCGTCTCGGGCATCGCATCGACCGCAATCTCGGCTTCCTGCCCGAGAGCGATGGAGACGATATCGTTTTCGTCTACATTGACCTGCGCTTCCATCACCGAGAGATCGGCGATCACCATGATCACGTCCTTTTGGAACTGAGAGCCGAGGGCGATTTCTCCCAGTTCCTTGTTCAAGGCGCTGACGGTGCCCGCCATTGGAGCGTAGATGCTGGTCTTCGACAAATCGTCCTTCGCCTGCTTCAGCGCGGCCCTGGCCTGCGCCACCTGGTCCTGGGTGGCCTTGTAGCGTGCGACCTCGACCTGATAGGCGGACTCCTTTGTATCGAAGTCGGCCTGGGACTCCAACCCGCTGGCCTTGAGCTGCTGGGACCGCCTGAATTCCTTCTCGGTCCGATCCATGGTCCGACGGACCAACTCGGCTGACGCCTCGGCGGAGTGAACATTCGCCTCCGCGCTCTCGACCGAAGCGGTGTAGCGCTCACGATCCAGTCCGACGAGGAAGGTTCCCTTCTCGACCCACTGCCCCTCGACCACGGGGAGCTGGGTGATCTTCGCGCTGACGTCGGCGCTGATCTCCACCTTGGTCTTGGGCTGAATCTTCCCGGTGGCGCTGACCTTCTGCACGATCTTGCTTCGATCGACCTTGGCTGTCTGGACTTCCAGAGGCTTCTCGCCGCGTGCGCGGATGGCCGCGCCAGCAGCAATACCGGCCACGATCACGATCGCGGCGCCGATCCAAACGTGCTTCCGCTTCATCTTCGATAGGCCTCCAGGTTTCTGGCCTGCCGCGCGCTATCTCGGGGATAGTGGCCAATAAGAATACGTAGCCGCGGTCGATTCGGTTGCCTGTTCCCAGGGCAGCCGCTCTCCGCGAACACTCCGTAGGCCAGGCAGGCGCGGATCTACCGCCCACTCATGGTACCCTCGGCGGCCTCATGGAAACACTCCTATCCGCTCTGCTCGCCCTTCTTCGGGCTGCTCTCCGGTCTCGCGCAACCTTGGCGCTGGAGAACGCCGCCCTCCGCCAGCAACTCGCGATCTGCTACCGGGCATTCGAGTCGCTGCTTCTCATTTATTCAAAACTGGGTCGAGATGAAGATCCGACGCCACCTGGCCAGAGCCCGTTTGCGTCAAGGCTTCGGCTGGAAGCGGTGGAGTAGGCGATGGCTGTACGTGGGTCTGAGTCTGTTCAACGATTACCGGATCCGATACTACGCGCCATCACCGAAAGCGGCCCCAGCCGGACAGGTCTCATAACCCTGGACGCGAAGCCTGCAGGAGCGCGCAGTGCGGGAAATCCGCACGCTGCGTGCGAAGCGGCGGGGGCTGGAGACGGAGTCACGGATCACCCTAACCGGGCACGCAGGGGGAAACCCCGGACACAGACAAGGGGCAGTCCTACGGATCACCGCGCCAGTCCTCGACCCTTACACAAAGACGTTGACAGGCCCGCGGCCGATGCAAGGAGCGCGCCTCTCGCCTGAGCTGGTGGCCCGGGAGGCAACCTTGCTGAGATATCATTGCAGAACAACCAGTCGCCGATCCACTTGCCGGCTGCCGCCGGTCCTCACATGGATCCAGTAAACGCCAGAAGCCCGCGCGCCCGCGTCGAGCTGCAACCTCCGTGCGCCTGCGGGCAGAACCGCCGCCGGCCACCCCGCCACATGCCGCCCGGCGATGTCGTACAGCTCCACTTGGACCCGCGTGTCCTCGGGCAATCGAAAGTCGATCGAGATCGACTGCCCGGGCATGCATGGATTGGGCCACGGGGCCGAAACTGCAAATCCCGCTGTCCAGTCCGGCGGCTCCACGCCCCCCGCCGCCGGCGTGTCGACGCCTAAGCTCCGCACGGTCATCTGGTTGATCGCCCCTCGCCAGCTCCAGGCGACGCCATCCGTCGAGGACACCACTTCTCCCGTCCCGAGTGCCGCGATCAGAGTGGTTCGATCGTTCACGAGCGAGGTCATCCCCACCTCCGACAACGTCCCCACCGCCAGCCACGTCGTCCCGCCGTCCGCGCTCGAATAGAGATCCCCGGTCGAGGTCAAGAGGTAGAGCGCGCTCGACAGCCCTCGGAGCCTGACAGCATCGGATACCGCCACGGCCCCCTTCGCCGTCCAGGTCGTTCCTCCATTCAGGCTCTCGTACGTCTCCCCCGTCCGTGTCAGCGCGTAAAGCTTCCGCCCGTAGGTCGCCAACGTCAGACTCGTGAAGTTCGAGCCGGTCAGCGTCGCGGTCGCCGTGAATGTCGCTGCCTGGTCGGTGGACTTATAGAGCGTCCCGCTCGACGTCAGCACCAGGACCGAGAGGTCCGGCCGGACGATCAGATCGGCTACATCGCTCGCCGCAATCGCGCCGGTAGCGCTGAAGCTCGCCCCCGCGTCGCTCGATCGATAGACGACGCCGCTCGCGCTCGCGACGTAGAGCTGCGAGGCGGAGGCTCCGGCGGCGATCGCCACCGCATCGCGCACCGGCAGGGTGGAGCGAACCGTCCACGTCACCCCTTGGTCGGTCGACGCGAACAGCTCGCCTGTATTCACCAGACCGAAGAGCGTCGCGGCCTGTGCGGTCCCTGCGATGAGGAGCCCGAACAAGATCACCGAGACGTTCCGTTTCATCTCATCACCGTCAGCTTGATGTGGGAAGCCTGCCCGCCGCTCTTCGCGCGGAGGAAGTAGACCCCCGCGGCAACAGCCGATCCGTGCGCGTCCCGCCCATCCCAGGTCACCGTCTGCTGCCGGCCGTCGAAGGAACCGCGGGCCAGCATCTTCACGAGGCGTCCGGAGAGGTCGTAGAGCCCGACCTCGGCTGTGCCTGCGGTCGCGCCAAGCGGACCGATGATCGAGAACGAGACGTGGAGATCCCCAGCTCTGTACGGAAGCGGCCACGCCCAGAGCGCGCGCACCGACCCGAGCGACACCTCGCCCAGCTCCAGCTCCTCGCCCAGGCCGTTGACCGCTGAAAGACGATAGCTCGACCCGGCGGTTCCATCGCCGTCCGTGTAGTGCGTCTCGGTGATCGGGTCCGGACCGATGCGGACTCCAGTGGCCCCTGCGCCTGTCGATACCCGGTAGAGCCGGTATCCCGAGATCCCCTCGGGACCCACGGCGGGATTGGTGCTCCAGGTGAGGTAGGTCCCGCCCCCCGGCGCCTGCTGCGCACCGAAGCCGAGCAGGCCGACGCTCGTCTGGATCGTGAAGAGCGAGTCGCTTCGAGCGCTCCCGGCGAATCGGCTATCCGCAGGCGTGAGCTTCACCCTCGCAAACCGCGTCGGTTGATGGGGAACCCGTTCCGCTACGGCATTCAGCGCGGCGCCGCCCACGTTATGGTCCAGAAGGGAATAGCTCCCCCCGCCGTCCACGGAGAGCCACAGGTCGGCGGGCTCGGCTCCCAGCCACGACACGCTCTTGGTCGCCCCGACATTCCATGTGTCCCCGCCGATCGGGGAGAGGAGCTGGTAGCGGTTCACGTCGTACAGGTAGGCTCGTCCTCTGAATGCGCTGTATCCATAGGCCCCGACGACCACATCGCCGAAGCCGTCCTGCTTCATGTCTCCTGCGCCGGAAACCGAGAGGCCGAAGTAGGTGTTCACTGCCTCCCCGTTCAGAATCAGATCCGCCGACACAGCCCCCTTCGACGCCAGGGACGGCCCTCCATAGAACAGGTAGGCCCGGCCGGTATTGGACGCGAAGAACGGCGCCCCCACGATCAGGTCCGGGCGCCCGTCCCCGTTCACGTCTCCGGCCAAGGAGACCGAGCGGCCGAAGCTGCTGTAGGTGCCTTCGCCCGTGAGGATCACGTCCGCGCTCCCCGCCGGCTTCGAATAAAGCGTCGAGCCTCCATAGAAGACATAGGCGCGGCCCGTAAAGGAGTTGTACGCCTGTGCGCTGATAATCACCTCCGCGCGCCCGTCCCCGTTCATGTCACCGGCCCCGGAGACGGAGTATCCGAATTGGCCCGATGCCGATTCACCGGTCAGGATGACGTCCGCGCTCCCCGCCGGCTTCGATAGCAGTGTCGAACCCCCATAGAACACGTAGGCGCGCCCCGTATTGGAGTTGTACCCGCTCGCCCCAACGATCACCTCCGCGCGCCCGTCCCCGTTCATGTCACCGGCCCCGGAGACGGAGCATCCGAATTGGCCCGATGCCGATTCACCGGTCAGGATGACGTCCGCGCCCCCCGCCGGTTTCGAAACCAACGAGGGCCCCCCATAGAAGACGTAGGCTCGGCCGACACCGGAGCTGTACCCATACGCGCCGACCATCACGTCGGCGTACCCGTCCCGGTTTGCGTCCCCGGCGGTGGAGACCGAATAGCCGAAGTAGCTGCCGGTGCTCTCTCCCGTCAGGATGACGTCCGCGTTGGTCGCTGGCTTTGAGGCAAGCGCAGATCCCCCGAAGAAGATGTAGGTCCGGCCGGTGAATCCGAGATTGGGGTATGAGAACGCCCCCGCGATGATGTCCGCGATGCCATCCCCGTTTACGTCTCCCCCCGAGGAAACCGCAACGCCAAGGGCGCTCCCCGTTTCTCCCGTGAAGACCACGTCCGGTGTCGCGTGAGGTATGGGACCGAAATAGACATTGACCGCGCCGGCACCGCCGTTGACGTTGGGCACTCCCACGATCAGATCCGGATACCCGTCTCCGTTCACGTCTCCCGCCTGCGAAACCGCCCAGCCGAACTGATCGTTCGCCACCGCACCCGTGAACGTGCGCTGCAGACGACTGGCCACGGGAGCGGTCAACGGAGGGGCGATCGAGAACGTACGGTCGCTCCGGTCCGAGGTGGCGTGCGTGACGTACTGCCCGTTGTAGCTCACTCGAACCAGCGCCCCGCTGCTTGACTGCGTCGGCGCGATCACGGTCACCGTGTTGTCCGCCAGACCTCCCACACCGCTCAGCAGGGTAGCCCAGCTCAAGCCGCCGTCCAGCGACAGCGAGATGTCCGCTGCATCTTGTCCGAGCCAACGGACGGTAGCGGGTTGACCCGCAGTCCACTGCTCGCCGCCGTTGGGGGACATCACCTGGTAGGGGTAGATCGCTATCACGTAGGCCGCCCCCGTGGCGCTGTTGAGATTGAATGCCCCGATGATGACGTCCGCGTAGCCGTCCCCGTTTACATCTCCTGCCGTGGAGACGGACGCGCCAAAGAAGTCGTGGTTCGCCTCGCCGGAGAGAATGATGTCCGCGGTGGACGCGGGCTTCGAATAGAGCGAGCCCCCGAAGAAGATGTAGGCCTGACCGGGGGCGGGGCAGTTGCAGGCGTCTCCGATGATCAGATCCGGGCGCCCGTCCCCGTTAACGTCTCCCGCCGTCGAAACGGCATATCCGAATTGGCTGCTTGTTACTTCACCGCTCAGGATGACGTCCGCGCTTGCCGCCGGCTTCGAGACTAGCAGCGCCCCCCCGTAGAAGATGTAGGCCCGGCCGGCAAAGTTGTTGTAGGCCGGCGAGCCGATGATCAGATCCGGCCGACCGTCTCCGTTGACGTCTCCGGCGGTGGCGACGGAGAAGCCGAAATAGCTTTGCCCGGCCTCGCCCGCCAGGATGACGTCCGCGTTCGCAGCCGGCTTCGAGACCAGGGAATTTCCCCCGTAGAAGACATACGCGCGGCCGACAAAACTGCCGTACAAGTACCCGCCGACAACCACGTCCCCGCGCCCGTCCCCATTAAGGTCGCCGGCGCCGGAGACGGAAAAGCCGAATTGGGTGTTGGTCGCCTCGCCTGTCAGGATCACATTGGCGTTGGCCGCCGGTTTCGAGACGAAGGTCGAACCCCCATAGAAGATGTAGGCCCGGCCGGTATAAGTGGTGTACCAGGGGGCACCGACGATCACATCCGCGCGCCCGTCCCCGTTCACATCTCCCGCGGCGGAGACGGAATATCCGAAGTAACTCGATGCCTCGCCGGTCAGGATCACGTCAGCGGACGCCGCTCCCTTCGACACGAAGGTCGGGCCCCCATAGAAGACATAGACGCGGCCCGTGGTGCCGCCATACGTCAATGCTCCTACAATCAGGTCGGCATACCCGTCCCCGTTGACATCTCCGGCCGATGCGACCGAGTCGCCGAAGTAGCTGCTCGTCTCGTCCGTCAGGACCACGTCGGGCGTCGCGTGCAACCCCGGCCCGCCGAAGAAGACGTACACCGCGCCGGCGGTGCTGCCGGCCGTCTTTGCCCCCACGGCGAGGTCGGGGTATCCGTCCCCGTTCAGATCCCCCGCGGAAGAGACCGAATTCCCGAAAGCGTCACCCGCCGCGCCCCCGGTCGCGGTGATCAGCCGACGGCTGGAGATGGCGCTGGAGGGATCGACCTGCAAGGCAAGGACAAGGCCGATCGCGGCGAATGTTCCAACGGGGCCCAGGAATTGCCTTACGGGATGAAACGGTGTCGCAGAGGCACGTTTGGGAAAGTGGAACATGACCTTCTCCTCAATTCTCCGAGCGTGGGACAAACTGACCGAGCCCACCGGAGGCATTCCTAGATGTCTTCTAGGTCGACTTGGGGTTCTCCGGCGAAGGGATGGGCCTAACTCTTCGATGATCCTGCACAGGTCACCGATACCGCTCCCCACCCTCATGAACGACGGACCGGTCATAGGCGGGGGGACACGAACCGCTATCAGCAACCAGTAGTATTCTACAACTACTACATAAGATGTTCAACAAGAGAGTGGGGGTAGGCATGAGCCGGGCATGGTTCCCGAACGCTTCAAGTGCCATAAGAAGCGGATCCGGCTCAACGACGACCAGCGGCGACGCCTGGCGATCAAGGGCAAGGCCATCGGCCGAAGGGTCCCCATATCTGCTCATGGACCGCGACACGAAGTTCTGCGCGAGGTTTCGATCCCTCCTCAACGACGCCGGCGTCAAGGCGGTTCGGCTCCCGCCACTTTCACCGAACCTGAACGCACACCTCGAGCGATTCATGAGGAGCCTGAAAGAGGGATGCTTGGATCGCATGATCTTCTTCGGGGAGGCATCGCTGCGGTGCGCGGGATTAGCTCGATACCCTCGGTGGATAGCAATCTCCTCGACCACTTGAAATCTCGCCGCTCTGCCTCGAACGCCCGCGTGCTCGACCGAGATTCGCCGGACTGAATCGATCAAAGCCCCGCGTTGCCTGGATTCTAGGCTTCGTTCAAGTATTTTCACCTTACGCGGTATCCCGCCTCGGGAAGGAGTTGAGCAAAGAGGGCGCCCGCGGGGGCGCCCTCTCTTCAAGTGGACTCAACGTTAGAGCTGTTGTCGCTCGAGCCGGATTAGCGGAACAGGCCCTTCACCTTGCCCCAGGTCGATGCGCGGGTGGGGGAGACGCAGGGGTTCGGTTCGCACGTCGTTCCGTCGCCCTGATAGATTCCGCCTGCGGTCGCGCACGCCTCTGTCGTCTCGACGGTGCAGTCGGTCGACACGCAGCAGGCTCCGGTCCCGGGCTGAGGACACAGGTCGGGCACGCACGCAACCAACTCGCCTTGCCACTCGTCGCCCTGGCCGTTGCATTCCTGTTCCGTCAACACTTCGCAATCTCCGGAGGGGCTGCAGCATGCTCCGGTCATTGACGCGCACGGGTCCGGGACGCATGAGATGTTCCCCATCCAGGCCCCGCCGACCGCGGTGCAGGCCACCTCCTCGAGGATGCCGCACCCGATCGAAGGGAGGCAGCAGGCGCCGAGCGTCCCCTGACACGGGTTCGGGTCGCAACTGGCGGTATCGCCGTGGAAGGTCCCCTCGACTGCATTGCAGATCAGCTCGCTGGTGACCATGCAGATCCCTTGTGACGTGCAGCAGGCCGCGAGGGCGGTGCAGGGATTCGGGGTGCAGGCCGATCCCGGTCCGTACCACGTCCCGGTGCATGCGGCCTGGGTCGTGATCGTGCAGCTCGCGACGATGCAGCACGCCCCGACGTCGTCGGCGTCGGCGACCGATGGAAGAATGCAAAGGCCCAGAAGGGCGATCAGAGAGATGAATCGCGAGGCGGCGGCCCCGCTGGTGCCTGCTGACATGGGTGCTCCTTGGTTTGCGGTCAAATCCAGAGAAGGAAAAACGGACAACATCGGCGGAAGAGTACCGGGGGACGCAATCCGTTACAACTGCCGTGTGAAGATCAGCGGGGGGGCGATGCCGCGGGGGATGCGGGCGCGGCGATGCCTGTCCCTTCATCATAAGTGTGCACGAAGACGGACGAAAGGATGTCGAAGGACCAACGGACAGAAGTCATGCTGCATGGAAGATGGCCCATAAGAGACTTCATCGCCCCTGACCACTCCCGGCCCCCACTGTCAGCTACGGCGAACCGCTGTAGCCGAGTCTTGATTCGACTCCCATCTGCGTTGCCGGTCCCGGTATGCGACCGGCAGCGTCCGTATCCCCGTCGGATGGCCGAGTTGCGAAACCGGCTAAAGGTGTCCGCTCACGGTCGGAGCGTCCGAGCAGATTGACTTACGGACCTCGACGACGGCCAAAATGGACCGAGCAGATCCGCTCGCGCCTTCCGACCACGCCCGAAGTCCCCTGGCAGATCGGTAAACGGATTCTGATCGCAGTCACAGGGGATTGAACGATCTGTGAAGGGACCCGGCGCGCGCGCGATGCCGACGAGTCAAATCGCTCGGTCGATATTCACCGCGCGCAAAGTCTCCTGCACGGTTGCGAAACTCACTTTGATTGCTGGAAGAGCGCCCGAGTCAATCTGCCAGGCTCTTTCTCTCGTGCCCGGAATCGATTTGACGAGTGTGCAACTCGTTCCGACCGCGGTGAACATCGACCGAGCAGATCCGCTCGATCGCTTCGATCGCAGTCAAAGTCGATTTCACGATTGTGAAATGCGCTCTGACCGCGATCCGGGTCCTCGAGCCCGTTTCTAAACCGACTTGGACCGCTCCGGAAGTCCTTTCGCCCGTTTTTCAACCGATCTCGACCGTTCCGGCAGTCCTCGCGCCGCATTCCAAGGGCATGTGGACCCGGGTAAATGACCGTTTCACCGTTTCTTCCGGCCTTCGGCCTATAGCGGGGCAAACCGCTGTGTGCGTCGGTGGAGGGGTTCTCGCTGCACGCCCCGCAGGCTGTTCCGGCGCAAAACCGGGAGGCCCTGGAGCGGCTACTCCGGTACGGGCTTCGCGCTCCCTTGGACTTCCTGCGGCGGCTTGCGGCGTTGATCTCGTTCCCGTATTCCCACCAGGTTCGGTACCACGGAGTCTTCGCCAATCGGAACCGGTTTCGAGGGATGCTGCCACCGCCGCCATCGAGAGGCACCTGGGGCTGCTCCAGGGATCCCTGAATCGGTTGGAGGGGAGGAGTGCGTTCTGATGTTCGCCGTAGCTCACAGTGGGGGCGGGGAGTGGTCAGGGGCGCGGCATGGGGATCACGCTCGAGGAGTCGCTCAACGCCTGCGAGTACGTGGCAAACGAAGGGAACGCCCACATCGTCTTCTGCCTCCGCGGTGTCAAGACGCGCCTTGGAGATCCGCAGTGGCCGGCGCCTCGATGGTTCTGATCGACGTACACCCGAAGCCGAGTGAGGCGCTCTGCGACGGTGGCCAGGCGCTCACGCTGGAGCAGATCCAGAATCTCCTGCGCTACGTCGAGCGGATGCGGGCGGCGTACCTGGACGCTGTGGCGGCGGTGAAGGACGCAACCCCACCCGGATGACCCGTGCGTGGTCGCGGCCTTCGACGCCTGTCAGCGCGCGCTACTTGAGCACCGTCACCCGCATCACGCGCACGTCCGTTCCCTGCGTGAGTCGCACTAGATAGAGCCCCGGCGCCAGGCGCCGGCCCGCGGCAAGATCGACATCGTAGA
>Ga0209777_10001879_pt1 | contig 28924 bp, 36 predicted proteins | sample FrelakmetHBP12HB_FD_187147 | JGI IMG/M metagenome (GOLD analysis project Ga0209777, IMG submission 187147) | Freshwater lake sediment microbial communities from the University of Notre Dame, USA, for methane emissions studies -HBP12 HB (SPAdes)... | ecosystem: Environmental > Aquatic >...
TCTCTGCCGGTGCTTGTGGCTCTATTGCGGTTTCGGTTGGTACGGCTTGTTCAGCTGGTTTCTCGCCTTCGTCGACGATTATTTTCTCTGGGGCTGCAGGGGTTTCTGTTACGGCTGGCTCTGTTGGTTCTACTTGGATTTTCTTTTCTGCGGCAAGTTCTGGTGGGAGTTCGGAGACGATTTTGATTTTGTCTGGGAACTGTGCGTCTGGGGGCATAATTTTGACGCGTACGCCGAACATGCCCGCCTTAAGTTGTACGTGTGCTTCGGTTTTGCGGGTGTATTTGAGCGCTGGTTCGCCGCATCTTGGGAAGTAGCCCGCGCGGAATTTTTCGAATCGGGCGCGTTCGGTGCGGAGTTTGCCGCTGATAACGATTTCGCATCCTAGGGCGCCTGCTTCCATGACTTGGTTGAGTGCCCAGAAGCCTGCGCGTCTGAAGTGGATGCCTTTTTGGAGGGCTGAGGTGACTCGTGAGGCGACTACGTAAGCGTTAAGTTCGGGGACTTCGATTTCGGAAACTGAGATTTGGGGGTTTCCTACTTTGAAGTTTTGTTCTAGGACGGTGGCGAGTTCTCGGATGGTTTCTCCGCCGCGTCCGATGACGAGGCCGGGGCGCATTGCGTAGACGACGACGTGGGTGCCCAGGGGGGTTTTGGAGATGTTGACGCCGCCGTATCCGGCGCGTTCGAGTTTGTTCATCAAAAATTCGTCGATCTCTACGTTTTTAATGGCTTCCGAGATAAAACGTTTGACTATAGACATTTTATGCTTCTTCTCCTGGTCCTGCTTTTTCGGCTAGGACGATTTCAACGTGGGTGAGGGTGTCGTTTTTTGGCGATGCCCTGCCGTGTGCCCTGGGCGTGAAGCGTTTAACTTTCATGCCTGGGTATGCGGCTGCATGGATTATTTGGAGGCGGTCGATGTCGAGGCCTTTGTTTTCGGCGTTGGCTTGTGCGCCTTGTAGGATTTTATATATTTTTTGTGCGGCGTTTATGGGGTATCTGCCGGCGAATGCTCCTACGATGCCGGTGTGGTGTCCGCATTTTTTCTGGTATCGGCGAAACGGCACGACTTGCTTTTTCTCGGCGACGTCTAGAAGGTAGTTTTTCGCCTGAGTAAGTGTCATTCCTTTGATTGTTCGGCACACTTCTCGTGCGTGTTTATGGGATACCCTAATTTCTCGACCGCTTGCTTTGACGGTCTTTTCAGGGTCCAGTTCTTCGGTTGTAATGGAGTATCCCCATTTTGGCATAGTTTATTTCTCCAACTGCGCAACACAACAGCGTAGACGCGAATTATAAGGCTTTCCATATCACAAATAGCTTTTAGACTAAGTGAACTAGGTTAGTTGCCTGTGGAAACACGAATTCGCTGCGGTGAGGTGTGTAAATGTTGGATGGGGTCTATCCTTTTATAGTTTTTCCAAGAATTCGGAGATTGGATATTTTTCTGGGTATGAGTTTGGTGGTTGGGTGTTTGGTTTTAGTTTTTTGTCGGACAGTTTCTTCAGCGTCTGTCTTAGTGGTTTAGGCTTTTGATAGGGTCTTTTTTGTGCGATCAATGGTTTTTGCCATTGTGCGATCAATGCGGAAAACCGTGTTTCTGGGTTAGAGGCAGTTTGCTTTTGGTTAAAGCAGCTTTTTAGCGATTGCTCAGCCATTGATCGCCATTGATCGGAATGATCAAAAACTCATCTTCTGAAGGGTTTGAAGAAAAAGAGGGTGGCGGAAAGTCTTGTATTGGCTGACTTGAGGCCGGCTGATAAGTCACAGCTTTTGCAGAAGCTTAGTTGTAACTATTGGTTTTCGATACATAGTTTCAACATGCATCTTTGCCTGGAATAGTTACAACTTTGCATTGAATAGTCGGGAAGCTATAGAGCGTGATGCCCTGGCTTGGGATCAAGCTTAGAAGGGGCGAGAGTTTCTGCGAGAGAAAATTTGGTTAGGTTTGCCTAACCTACTCGTAAAACAAACAGGCGTTTTAGTGCATTTTGTGTTCTTTGAGGACAGTCATGGGTGATGTGGAGGTTTCAGCTATTCCGGGGATGGCTCGGAGTACTTCTCCGACGAAGTGCAGGGAGTTTTCGTTGCTGTCAGCTTTGATGAACAATGCGAAGTCCCAGTATCCAAATAGGCTCCACGAAGATTCAACCCAGACGCCTGGCATTGGGTTATCGGACATTTTTGAGAAGCCATTCCAGAATTCTCCGCCTTTTCCTGAGATTGTCTTGACTAGTACGAGGTATTTCATCATTGATTTTTCCAAAATTAGACACCTTGATTTAGCGTGTGCAACAAGTTGGCTTTAAGCTTCTGTGATTGCGTCACTACAACCACAAATCTGCAGCCATAAAAGGTAACCTGGAGTCGTTAGCGCCGGGATTAAGTTTTAGTCTTGAAGGTTATTTGTGTTTTTTCTTTGATACCACGATGACTGTGATTACTGTGATGACAGCTGAGATGCTTAACAGTAGAAGTGTGGGGTTTTGCAGAGTAGACACGTCTTCAACAGTTGAACCTGAGTTGGGTGTGGATGAAGGGGACGGTGAAGAAGATAGGCGTGGCGTTTGAGTCGGTGAAGGCGTGGAGGTTGGGCTTTGTGTTGGTGCCAGACTTAGAGTTTGAAGTGGTTTTGTGATTGGTGATTGGGTTGGTGTCGCCATGGGTGTTGGAAGCGGTACATTGGGGGTTGGTGTTGCTTGTGTCTTGTCGGCGGGTGGGGTTAAGTCTAAGGCTGGGATGTACTGTTCATTTGCTGCGCTGTAGATAATCGGTCGGTTAAGTGTGAAACCTGGACTCGATGGCGTTCCGTAACTGTATCCTCCAATTACGTACGACTTGTCATTAACCGCAGCCACGCCTGCATCAAATCTTCCAGTCGGCATGGACGTGCCTTCTGTCCAGTTGCCAGCTGTCGGATCGTAACTTTGAGTTGTGAAGCCTAGGTTGGTCAGCATCCAGTAACTGCCCTCTGCGTTAGCTCCGAACAAGTATATGCGCACTGGAGAATTGCTGGCTGCTACCGTTGCGGAAGAGGGGATGAACGAGTTCATCGGAGGCGCAATTCCTGTGCTCCAACTGTCACTTTCAGCGTCATAGATTTGAGTTAGTCCCGATTTGATGATGAATATTTTGCTGCCGACAACTGCGGAAGCGTACAAGTCGACCCCTGTCGGTATTGGAGCTTTGGTGGTCCAGGTGTCGCTTGCTGGGTCATAAACTTCATTGAGTGTTCTGCCAGTGTCAGGTATCGGTATTCCTCCGATCAAGTAGATTTTGCCATTTACGACGTTTGCACGTAGATTCAGTCGAGCGGTCGGCATTGGGGTCTCGCTCGTCCATGTGTTGGTGGCTGGGTCATAAACCTCATTGACTGCGGCAGCATTGACTCCAGTTGGAGGGCTTCCTTTGATGTATCCACCTATGCAGTAAATCTTGTTTTCGTAAACGGCTATGCCGAAGTCGCTTCTCGGAGTCGGCATTGGTGCCTTGAATGCCCAAGTGTCGGTAGCCGGGTCGTATTCTTCGTTGGTGGAGCTGAAGCCTGTTGCGCTGGCGCCGCCGATGGCGTAGATTTTTCCGTTCACGACGGCAACGCCCAAGCCGCTCCTCGCCTCTTGCATGGGGGCTTTGGACGCCCAGGCAGAATCAGTGGCATAGGCAAAAAGTGTCCCTGCCGTTCCTAAAAATAGTAGGAGCAACATGAAAATCGTTAATGCAGTTCTGGTAGCCACGGTAGTCATTACCGATCCCTAACGGCAAATACTCCAAACAGTCTTATTGCTCTCCCTGGAGAACATTACCGTTCTCCTATGAGAACGGAGTCTTTGCTTTCTTTCTAAGCCTAACCGATATGACGGCCAATAGAATGGCTATCGCAAGGAATGACAGAATAATCCATGAGGGAAACTCTGGGATTGAAGGCGAAGGTGGAGCAGAGGGAGAGCCAGTCGGTACGGTTCCAAGAAGAGTGTATTGCTCATTTCCCGATAATCCCTGATGACCGATTGTTCGGGTTCCCCCTATTGCATATAGTGCATTGCTTACGACACCTGCGCAAAGGCGAGACCGAGGAGTTGGCAGGGAAGAGCCAATACTCCAAGAGTTGTTTTCTGGAAAATATATTTGAACCATGCTTTGAGGAGAGAAAATGTCGGTTTCGCCGCCGACAACGTAAATTGCTTTTTGACCTTCGGCATCTGTAATTAATCCCACTCCCGCACTATCTAAAGGAGTGGGAATGGGAGCACCTGAACTCCAGGTGTCTGTTTTAGGGTCGTAAACCTGTGTCGAGCTTAGTGTTGATAAAGGGCTTGTGGCATTCTCGAAGTTGGCTCCAGATATTACATGTATCTTGTTGTCAACTACTGCGGAAGCGCAAGCAATTGCAGGAATTGGTATTGGGGCTTTGGTAGTCCAAGTGTCTGTCGCCGGGTCATAGGCCTCGTTGAGGGTTGCATTGGGGTACGGGTATCCTCCGATGAGGTAGATTTCTCCGTTTACGACGTTTGCCTGTAGCAACATCCTTGCTATGGGCATAGGCGCTTTGGCTGCCCAACTATCTGTTGCTGGGTCGTATACGAGTGTCTCGTCTGTCATAGTGGAGTTGGTGTCGATTCCTCCGCCGAACACGTATATTTTGTTTTCGTAAGCCACTGTGGCAAAGCCGTATCTAGGTGTGGGCATTGGCACCTTTTCAGTCCATTTGTTCAAGATTGGGTCGTATTCTTCGTTAACTGCTAGAAGTGCCGATGAAGAATTGATAGCGCCTCCAATAGCGTATATCTTTCCGTTTACAACAGCTACTCCAAAACTGAACCTTGCAGTAGGCATAGGCGCTTTTGCCACCCAAGAATCTGCGGAAGCCTTCGCAGGTTGGATGATGACCATGCATGACGCTGTTAGAAAAACAAGAACGAACACGAGGGAGACGCTTCTGTTCATGCTTCGCAACTAACCAATAAGGTAATTATTGGAAGTGCCTCTTAGCTCTCCCTGCGGAACAGCATTGTTCTCCAAGAAGAACAGTCCTAAGCACAGAACATAATCTTATAGAAAACTTAACTTTCTTTGCCCCCTCCTTCTGACTATCATGGCAGCAATTAACGTCATTATCGTGGTGAGTGGAAGAATTATCCATGTTGGGAACTCTGGAACTGAAGGAGAAGGTGTTAATGTTGATGGGCTTGGCGATTGAGCTTGCGTAGGAGTTGGCGTTGGAGTTAGCGTTGGTGTGGGTGAAGGTGTTGATGAAGGACTCGGTGTTTGGTATGTTGAGTCTGGCGCTCTGTATCCTGCTGGTGTATATTGCTCGTTTGCTCCAGTATATCCATCCCAATTAACTTCGCCTCCAATCGCGTACAAGACATCGTTCACAACGGCAACGCCTAGATTAGAGCGAGCGGTTGGCATTGGAGCACCACTGCCCCAAGTATCGTTTTCAGGGTCATAAATTAGAGTAATGCCTAAGGAACTCCCATAAAGCCCTGCCTCCTCTCCACCTAAAACATAGATTCTTTTTGGAGCGAAAACGCCAGTTGTTACCCCTGCGCCTCCAGGATAATATCCCGCGGAAGTGGTGGGAACTGGTGCTCCATACGTCCAAGTGTCAGTTTCGGGAGTGTATATTTGTGTTAAGTTTTCATTAGAATTGCCAATTACGTAAATTTTGTCATCTACCACCGCAGAAGCATAATCTGAAACAGCGAAGGGTAATGGCGATTCCTTAGTCCATGCATCAGACGATGGGTCATAAACTTCATTTATGCTCGAAACGTTTTCCGCGTATGTACTTGCGATACTTGCGCTCTCGAAACCACCAACAAGGAAAATTCTTCCGTTAGCAAAGCTTGCATCTAATCTGTATCTGGGAGTAGGCAGCGGATTTTTTGTTGCCCAACTGTTAGTTGAGGGGTCGTACACCTCATTGACCCCTGTTGTGACCCCGTTAGACTTTGAACCGCCTATACAATAGATTTTGTTTCGATAAACCGCTATGCCAAAATTAGCTCTTGGCGTAGGCATGGATGCCATGGTAGTCCATGTGTTTGTTTTGGGGTCGTATTCTTCGTTTATTCCCGAATAAGTGTTAAAAGAATGGAGCAGTTGACCTCCGATGGCGTATATTCTTCCGTTGACTACTGCAACTCCAAGCTCAAATCTCTCGGTAGGTATAGGGGCTTTTTCTGTCCAAGAATCAGCTGATGCAAAGGCAGGCTTAGCAGTAATTATGCATAATACAGTTAGGCTGACAAGGATTAAAGTCAAAGCAAATGCTCTATTCATTCCACTCATAAACTGCATAACATGAAAAGTGCTATTTTGCTCTTCCCAAGGAACAATCTGTTCCGCAGAAGGAACAGCAACTTAGGGTCTATACCAAAAAGGAGGGAGTGGTACAACCAACCTCAGGAAAAGGCTTCTAACTTAATTCTTTTTGGCTTCTTTCTTTTAACCATAAGTGCTGTCATCAATGCTGCTATCATAGTAATTGGAAAAATTATCCTTGTCGGAGGTAACTGAGAAAATTGTCGTAGTAGCTCAAAGGGCTTCTTTTTTAAAGATGTGTTTTGCGATGTGTTTATGTGCCGCTTTCAGGCTTAAACCTGTGCAGAAGGCACGCTAACATGAAGGAGAAGGATGCCCACATCACGATGTTGCATGGCGCCGGCGGAACCGTCATGCATGATCTCGTCAAGAACTACATCGTCAGGTACCTAGGCGGTATAGCTCACGTGGAGGTGCCGTTGGAAGCTATGGATGACGCCGCAGTCGTTGACGGTATCGTCTTCAAGAGTGACAGCCACGCCGTGAAACCCATCTTCTTCCCAGGAGGCGACATCGGACGCCTCAGCATAAGCGGCACGGTAAATGACATCAGCATGCTGGGCGCGCAGCCCATCGCCCTCGCCTCAGCCTTCATCTTGGAAGAGGGCTTAGCCATGGCGGATTTGGAGCGGATTTTGGCGAGCATGCGGCAGGCGTGCATCGAAGCTGATGTGGGCGTAGTGACTGGTGACACTAAAGTTGTTGAGAAAGGCAGTTTGGGTGGCTGTGTCATGAACGTGTCTGGGATGGGCAAACGAACTCTAGCTCTCGAAAAGAACTTGGCGGTCGTGAAGCGGCACCGAGAGGGCTTTACCCCTCGGTGGACATTGGACAGCAACCTTAAGCCTGGTGACAAAATTCTGTTGTCGGGTACGATTGGTGACCACGGATTAGCGGTTCTCAGCGCTCAGGAAGGCCTCAGTTTTGGCAGCGAGATCCGCAGTGATGTCCGCCCTCTCAACAAACTTATCCAGCGGTTCCTGGGTGAAGTGGGTGGAGTGGTTACGATGAAGGACCCTACCCGTGGTGGCTTAGCTGATTGTCTTCACGAATTCGCTGAAAAATCGGGCGGGGGCATGCTTATTCACGAGGATAAAATTCCTATCCGCAAAGACGTGCGCGCGGCGTCTGACATGCTCGGGTTAGACCCGCTGGAAGTCGGTAACGAGGGCAAAGTCGTCATCGGTGCTATTCCCCAGAAGGCCGAGGAACTGCTGAGCTTTCTGAGGAGCACTGAGGAAGGAAAGAACGCGGAGATAATCGGCGAAGTCACTGCGGAGTTTGGCGGCGTAGCCATGCAGACAGTCGTGGGCGGCAAACGCATCGTCGCTCGCCCCGTTGGCGACCCCGTGCCGAGGATATGCTAAAAACCCAAGGCACTCCGTTCTTCTTCTATAAACTATGGAGAGAATACTTAAAAGCAGCCTCCGATGCAGAGCAGGGGAGAGAGATGGCATGGGCAACAACGCTAAATCGGAAATCGAGAAAGAACCGGATTTTAACAAGATCCTAAATGGCGCATTGCGAGTGTTGTTCAAGGACGCCGTCAAAGTCGCGTTAACAAGCCCGTCACAGTCAGTGTTCTTCTTGCGTACGCTGCAATGGCAAAAGAAAGCCGCCATAACCCGAGCAGCATGGGAGAAACAAGGCATCCATGTTCCGCCCATTCTCGTCATCAGCGTCACGAGCAAATGTAACCTGCACTGCGAAGGTTGTTACCACCAGGCGCTGCGCAGCAAACCCGACGCCGAAATGAGCGACGATCGCCTCTGGAAATTGGTCGAAGAAGCCAAGGAATTGGGCATATCCTTCATCGTGCTTGCGGGCGGAGAACCCCTCATGCGGCCACGGATTCTGGATTTGTCCAAGGAAATGCCTGAGATCATGTTCATGATGTTCACTAACGGTCTCCTTATAAACGAAGCCGTCCTAAAACAAATGGCTCAGAACCGAAACATCGTGCCCCTGCTGAGCCTTGAGGGCTACCAAATCGACACTGACGGCAGACGCGGCACTGGAGTCTACAACGTCCTCCTCCAAGCCATAACCAAACTCAAGAAGAAAGAGGTCTTCTGGGGAACCAGCATAACTATGACGCGAACCAACTTCGCAGAAGTCACAGACGAAGCCTTCATCAAGCAACTGGTCGACTCAGGATGCAAATTCTTCATGCTAACCGAATACACCCCAGTCACAGAGGGGACCGAGAACTGGGTACTCACCGAGGAACAGAAAGCTCAAGTCATAGGCATCCGCAACAAATTCCGCAAAAAATACTCCGCGCTTTTCATAGCACTGCCATGGGATGAGGATGAAATCGGCGGCTGCCTTTCAGCGGGACGCGGCTTCGTCCACATCAGTGCCGAAGGCAACGTGGAACCCTGCCCCTTCATCGCGTACTCTGACACCAACCTCAAGAACATGTCCCTCAAAGATGCCTTGCAGTCCAAAATGCTCAGAACCATCAGAGAAAACCACGGCGAACTGAAAGAAATCCAAGGCTGCGCGCTTTGGGAAAAACGCGAATGGGTTCAGTCGCTGACGAACCCCTCTGCAGAAGCGAAAACGTAACCGTAAAATCCCCTACTTTTTCCTAACCTGATGCACTTTAAGCTTGATTTGCAGTTTACGTTTATTTTGAATTTTAAGCGGCAATTCATAAAATCTAATAGAAGTCAACCTCATACAAAAGAACATGTGTTACTTGCCGAATTTGACAAAGGAAAACCTTACACAACTCTCAAGAAACAGAAAGGGGTGTGCAAGGAAAACCAAAGCCATAATTGTTGAAATGCTAGTGCCCGAAAGCATAGCACCACATTGCCAACTCAAAGGTAATTCCAAATAGAAAACAAGCTTTAGTCGCTCCGGCACAATCTATTCTCTTTCGTCTTCTCGTCGGAACCGCCGTTTACTCGGACACATTCAGAACGTTGGGTTTTTGGACATGGCTGATCGCCAACGGCGCTGGAAACCTCCTCCTATTTACGCTCATCGAGGAGGTAAACAGTACCCGCAAAGGAAGAATTCTTTACAGCTGCGAAAGACAGAAAAACCATCAGCCGAACACCGAAAACGCTGCACGCGCAAAAGCAGCGATTTGCAGCATTCGAAGCCACACCTTTAAGAAAGTTATTATATGAAGAAACGCTATTTCTCCATTCCCAGCAGCGAGTGCAGGGGTCTCCAAGCTAGGTCAACGGAGTAGGGCTTAGGACCCTATCGCGCAGGCGTTCGTGGGTTCAAATCCCACCCCCTGCACCATTATAAGCAAAACGTCCGGTGGTAAATTTTTGGAAGACCTTACACAGGCAGATCTAGTTTTCTACGCTGGTGACAATCCTTTAATCACCCAGAAGGAAGGTTTCGGGGCATCGTTCGTCGTTACTGCTCCAAAGAAGCTTTCTTTGTCGGTCGGGGAACCCAGAAAATCCTTGAACTCGTACCAGAATATCTCGTATGCTTGAGATCGGAGAGCACTCCAATTGCTTTTTACAAAATTCGCTTGAGTATTTTCGTCGTAAGGAGGCGGACTCGAGGGAAAGCCTATCTCAGTCACCCAAATTGTCACGTTTCCTACCTTTCCTCTCACGGCGTCCAGTTCGTTCAAGTTGCCTAGCGAGTTGTCGGAATACAAGTGAACTCCCTGGATATCTATGTACTGTCTGAAATCAGGATTACTGTAGAGAGCCTGATAGTAAGCCAAGTAGTCGCCAAAACTGGTTTCAATAGGCGCGAGTCCCGCGCTCACCACTGCTTGCGAGCTATTGGAATTTTTGATTATCATATAGGCAGATTTCAAGGCTTGGTAGTATTGGCCTGCGCTCATGTCGACGTTTGGTTCGTTCCAAATTTCCCACGCCGAAACATAAGCCGCGCCTGGCGCGCCCACAATATTTGCGACCGAGGCTTCCAAGTTGAATCATTGTAAGGCCCGACCGAATTAGCATCTATTATGCACAAAATCCTGATGTTATTTACCTCGAGTTGGGAGAAAACGTCAGTCATGTTATAATCGGGCAGCCAGTCTGACCTGACCCATGTAACATTGAGTTCCCGCATCAGGGAAATAGTGTTGTTGTCAAAATCTTGAACGTGAAGGCAGAAACAAACATCGTTGGTAAGAGAATTAGCCGTATTCCGCGAAGCAGCCAGTTGATAGCTCAAGTTTTGTATCTCGGCGCTCTGGTTTTCTATGACTTGCTCTTGTCGGTTGGCCGTCGCAGTTAAATTGTTAATTTGCTCGCTCATGTTTGCCACGCTTAAGTTCAAGCTTAAAATCTCCGATTGAAAACTTGAAATCTGGCTGCTTTGGTTTTCAATTGTCAAAGCCTGTTTGCCCACCGTCCCGTTCAGAATAGCAATTTGGCTGTTCTGGTTAGTTATGGTTGAATTCAGGCTCGAGATTATGCCGCTTTGATAATTAATCGTGTCATTTTCTGCCATTGAGGTGTCGGTGAGCTGGACAACCATTGCGTTCGAAGATTTCAATTTCGCATTCAGACTATTGGTGAGGGGAACAAAATAAGCGGCCAATCCAACCGCGACAGCCAAAATCAAGCCGCAAAAAACTATCGCAGCCAATGCGGGTTTATTCTTCCGAAGAGCCATCCTATGGTCACTGTCCATGACTGTTAGCTGGTTCAACCATCAGAAACAGTTTTCCATATAAGACTTGCTGATTAAGAATTCAACGCCAAATGCGTTTTTGCTGCGCAAATCTTTTAAGATGATAAATTGGTAAGGAGAACGATAAGCATGTCCATTACTGTTAAAACAAAGTCCTATGGTTTATCAGAAAAAGGAATACATATTTGTCAGGATTATGCAACTGGATGGGTGTATTTTTGCGTTGGAATTTTAGTTTGGATTGCCCTTGGTTTACTGCTGCCAATCAGCATTTGGATAGCACTTGTCACAGCTATTCCCACGTCGATAGTATTGGGTTTTGTAATTCTAAGGTTGAGTGCTGTGCACAATTTCTTTCATAAACGGAGGATAGTTTCATGGGATGCCATAGTGAAGGCTGAAATGAAGAAGAACAAGGTTAGCTTCACCCTCAAAGAAGGAACCTACCGTTTAGGGCATGCTGCAAAAGACGAAATAACAGTTACTGTGAAAAATGGAAAAGAAGCCGAGACACAGCAATTTCTAAAGACGGCTCTTTCAAACAGATTTCTGGTCAAGGAATGAACCTATCTGCTCGTCTAACCAACAGGACATGTATTGCACAACCAAACTCCAGTTAGTTTTTTATGTCCTAACAAACAACTCTGTCCTTGACGACATATGAAATACGAGAAAAAAAGCATAAGAGTGCTTCCTGATGACACAGACGCTTTTGGCAGGCTAAACTGGCGAGCTTACGTACGCTACTGCGAAGAAGGCGAAGCGGGGCTGATGGAAATGCTTGGTTTTAGCCTAACGCATTTTTACAAGGAACAAAAAATCTCGTTCCCAAGAAGAGCCGCAGTCTTCGAATACTTAGCTCCAGTTTCCCTCGACTGCCTAATAGACATAGAAACCACAGTGACACGAATAGGCAAAACATGCTTTACGCTTTCGCACACGTTTTTCAGGAAGAATAGCGAGAACGGCGAGCGCGTTTTGGCCGCGAAAGCTGAAGTAACTGCAGTTGCCTACGACGACCAAGCTCACGAAAAAGTGGATTTGCCTGTAGAACTCCTGGAAACTCTAAAAAGAGTATTCTGCTAGGCAGTGACGGATTATGGATAAGCAGGAAGCAGTTGTGGTTTTGCGCGATGTTTTGGCTGAATGCGCAGGGTCACTTTTGCCTCGTTGCGTTTTATTGGTGCCTGTTTCGACTCAAACTTTGGAGGATTATGGACGCTACGAAGTGCATATTGCCTGCATGGTTGACGACGACCTGAGAAGGTGCATAGGCATTGTTGTCAGCAAACACAAATTGACAATGAGGCAGTCAGGAAATGTTATAATCCTTTACCGCGACCATGCTTCAAACGCCCCCTAATTCCAATACTGAAACGGTTGAAACTCTCAGAAAACCAGTAGCTATGAATTGATAGATTAGAAGCGCACACTTCACAATCTTCGCTAAGCGAGTTCCACATCATGAACTGTCAAAGTTGAAATACTGGTTTTCACAAAATCTTGTAACTGTTCCAAAAAAGAAGAGAGTGCAACTTGATGGATGAAGCACCCATATTCTGGAATTCAGGGGGAGGCAGAATTCTTCGAGCAATAGCCATCGATGGGGTCAATACAAAGCATGAATTGAGAAAAGCAACAGGGCTTGACCCAACCCAATTTGAAATGGCACTGGACGAACTACTTGAAGGCGACTTTCTTTTTGAAGAAGAGCAAGACAGATACCGAATAACCTCAGATGAGCTCTACAACCAGTACAGGTCGTTCTCTGAAAAGAGCAAGCCTTAACACGTTTTAGAGGTTTAAAACATCTAATCTTAACTTTTAATAGTAACTATATTGCGAAAGAAGAAATACTAGTTTCCATCTACAAGTTTTTATGAAATTGCTCTTTGAAGAAGCTATCCAGAATTGCTTCAACCCACCAGAAGAACGATTGAAGAAGCTAAAAGAATGGGTTGAAAACGCAAAAACTGCAAGAGCCGAAGAAAATTTAGATGCTAAACCAAACCAGTATGATAAAGCTGAGGAACTCATTACTTTCTACACCTTCGCTCCCTTAGTACTGAGCCTTAACAAAGTAGGCTTAACAAACAGAATACTTGCATTAGCTAACGTAAGCGCATATGAAGAAAATGTCGCAGACATAGGTCTAGAGCGACAATACAAACCACCAGAAGACTACTTGCATTGGCTAAGAAATTATGTAAAGAAACATCCGATAAGCTACTTTAGACAACAAGCGGAGAATCATAGACCAAATCAACCCCTGGAATCAAAAACACACGTTGATGCATTCATTGAAACTGACAAGTTGCTCATCTTCTTTGAAATAAAATTCACCTCAGACATCTCCCACAGCACTACTTTTAACCCTTGCAGAAACCAGCTGGCAAGACTAATCGATGTAGGATTAGAAGCGAACAAACACAATGGCAAAGAAGTACTAGTTATCCTATCGACACCAAGCAAACTCTACGAAAGAAGAAGCAGACTATACTACTACAAATTGAGGGAATATGCAGACCCCGCGATGATTCATGAAGATATTCCTTGGAGAACTGTTACAGAGATTAAGGATAATGTTCTGGCAGTAAGATGGATTGCACTGGAAGACCTCATAAACGCGCTCTACAAAGACTTTACTCACCCAGACAAAGAAGAAGCATTAGCATTCTTCAAAGAACGAAACCTCTGGCAAAGCTAAAATATCAAAGTTAGGAGACGGTCGGCGAATAGTTTTGCCTTAGGAGGAACCTATGCGCTCAAACGCAACCATAAAAAAGCACAGTTTTGGCAATGGAAAAAATTCAAGCTCCACTTACCAACAAAAAACAACTATTCACGGATTAAGCAGTCGTCTTAAATATCGCCACGTTTCCTAAAATGTGTGAATAAAATGAACATGAACACGCCTGCAGTTAACAGACGCCAAGAAAAGATCAAATCTTGGATTCTGCGTTTTATCAAGTTCAACCTCATCGGCTTTATCGTATTTCTTGTCGGAACAGCCATCTTCTCACTTCTTTTCAACAGAATGGGGGCTTGGACTTGGCTAGCCGCCAATGCAGTTGGAGGTATACTGCAATTCTCCTTAATCAGCTACTTCAACACAAAAAAGAAAGGAACCATGTTCGACTCCTGCAAAGAATAACCGCATGAATGGTTCTGTGAATTCAAGATATCAAAAAACAAGAAAGGAAAAATTCCCTTGAATGGAAGTAAACTCCCAAATTCTAATACTATTGTTTTGAATCGACTAGATGTACGGTTCCGTCGGGACAATAGACTTTCTCGCCGACAGAAACCTTAGCAAAACGGTGCCGACATTCAGAGAGCATACGTCCGCATCCGTCACAATCACGTGATAGCAATTTCATCGCCTCTTCTTAGTTTGAATCTTAATAAGCAATACAAATCAAGGAAATAAGGTTATGCGTTTTTAGCGAGAGATATGCCTTCGAAAATCGTAACCAGAAGGCACATCATTAGTAATCGGCGTACCAGCTCTGGCTTTCGCCATGTTTGGCTGGTCCCAAACAGCTCAACCACTTTTTGGCGTCTACACTCGGTATGTTTGCATATTCGGAAGCTCAGGAGCCATGATCACCGGAACTTTGCTGGCGAATGAGGGTCTTGCGGTGAGGAAAACCCATGCTGGCAAACAGGTTGCCAAATTCATCGAGAAGTCGGCGCTTGATTTTCAGGTTATGATAAAGAAAGAAAAGGAAGAACCTGTTACCCTCTAACTTGTTCGACAGGGAGCCGCAAAACAAGGTACAAACACTCTTTTTTGTGGCTACTTGAGGTTATCACAAAGAAATATTAGTGAATTTGAGAAGGCTAATTGTGGCTATCCAGAAGCCTGCGGCTTTCTCTACTCTGAGTTTTAGCGGTTCGCAGGAAGCTGACGTGGTGGAAAGAACCTTGATTGAGATTAAAATTGCCGTTAACCAATCCTTCGACACTGTGGATGAAATCAAATTCGAAGCCGCCTTGGCGGCGTACGCGATTGAAACTAAGTATAAACAGAAGGAGTACGCCAGCTGAGCGCACCCCGACTAAATTAGAGAAGCTCGCGTGCTTTTTCCGGTACCTTGTATCTTCTCATGCATTTTGCGCAAGTTACTTCTTTCAGTTTTGAATTGACGGATTGTTTAGCTCCGCAGTAAGGGCACAACAAGCCTATCGAGTTCACTTTGCCAGTTTTCAGGTCAGCCTCTTCAACTTCTATCTGGGACTCTTCTTCCGTTACGAATTCCTTACTTCGGCAATAGGGGCATTGGGTAGGGTTTTTCTGCAGGATTTCTTGGTGACAGTTTTTGCACTTAACAATTTTTTTGCTCATGCGAAAGACTCGCCTTTGACAGAACTGATAATGCTCCCTGCAAGCTATATTATTTTTGGGGACCAAACTATCGAGTACTCAAAATCACTCCTGATCGCATTTTCTCACTCTAAACGTTCCAAATAAGCGGAGAAAAACTGAGCAGAAAATTACTGCAAAAAGCGTTAAAGCCTTCCCAACCCACTTATTTGGGCAGGTGAATGCGCGTGGATCACGAACAATTGTTTGCTCTCGCAAAACCTTACTTGGAGAAGAACGATTTAGGCCCCGCACACACGAGCCGAGTCCTCGCCATAGCAAGAAAAAACTTCCCCATCCCCAGAGAACTCCAAGACCTCACTGTCTCCGCCATAATTCTGCATGACATCGGCGGAAGCAGCATCAAAGAACAGTACGAGAAAGGTCCCGGAATAGCCATGTCGGTTTTGCGGCAGATGGGCTGCGACGAAGACTTCATCAGGCGAGTCTCCCAGATTGTGGGCACGCACCATGATCACCCAGAAAACCCTCCCACCGCGTTCAGGATCTTGTACGACGCGGACAAGATTGTGATGTTCTCGCCCGAAGAGTTCCCAATCTATGATGCGAGGGCGAATTTTGACTGGGACAAAATCGTTGGGTTAATCTACACCGAGCAGGGAAAGAAGCTGGCTAAGGCGATGATGCGGCAGAGAAGAAAAGAGAAGAAACAAGCAACCGAATCCAAGCATCAATAGAAAGATACTAGGCGAAGGCAAATAGCTTAAAGCTCCGCGGTTGATAGTCGGAGCGAGGGACACGCACGGGACTCTACAGCATGCGCTCAGGCAAAGACGCCGTCCTAATTCGCCTAGCAGCCGCCGCGCGCAACTATGGCTTCACGCCCAACATGATGACGGCATTCGGTCTTGTCTCGGGCGTGGCAAGCGGAGCACTCTTCGCCATCCGCGCATTCCCATTTGCATTTGCACTTGGCTTCCTCAGCGTCTTTTGCGACATCTTAGATGGCACATTGGCGCGAAAGTTTCACTTGGAAAGTAAGTTTGGTTTGGTCCTCGACTCGGCTTCGGACCGCCTCACCGAAGCAGCAGTAGTGGTGGGCGCGCTGGTAGCTGGAATAATTCAGCCAATAGGGCTTCTCGCCATAGCAGGCTCAGTTTCTCTATTTGCCCTCCGTTACGTAAGCCACAGGCGTGGCTTGAAGACTGACTATGTGCTGTTCGGGCGGACTGAACGCCTTATTTTCATTTTAGCCGGGTTGCTCATGCCGCTCGCTCTCGTGAGCAGCTCATGTTTTGTCGTGGCTGGTGCCTTTGGCATAGTGTCGTCTTGCCAGATCGCTGTAAATCTGAGGCAAGTCCAAAAGAGGTCGTCTGCTTAGAATTTTCTAAAGAATTCTAATAATAGAGAAAGAAGTTTTCTTGGACAGCTACTGCTTTTCGGGGACCGGTTTCCTTTGAAGAGAAGCTTTCACGGCGTTAGCCAGCATGTTGCATGTTGCTTGCCGCACTTCGGCTGAGCTGTCAGATTCGATATTTGCGATTTGCTTCTCTAATTCGCGGACTTTCTCCATGAGTCCCTGCTTCTTCTTTTCGTATTCGTCATGAAGCTTTTCCTGTTCCACGTCGAAGTTCTGCACGGCCACTTCAAGTTCGGCTTTTGCCGCGGTCAACTTCTGGTTAGCTTCGGCTTCCTTTTTCGCCTTGGCTTTCTTGGTGAAACCAAAGAAGCTGGTTCGCATCTGCCGAACTTTCTCAAGTTCTTCTTCGATGTCATGCATGTTTTTGGTTAGGCGCTCGATGTCGCTGTTCCTTTTCGCGGAGAGTTTGTGGGTTTGGTGGGCGTTTTCTGCGTCGGCGTCAACCAGAAGGTGGTTGGTTTCCGACAAAGTCCGGGCGGTTTGCTCCATCTGGGCTTCTTTGAGCCTCAACTCGGAAAGCGCGCGCTCCACATCCGTGAATACCTGCAGACGCTCCTTAGCAAACGCCTCGTCAGCCGCCACCGCAGGATCAGATTCAAACTGCGCAACGACCTGGCGCAAGCTCACCAGCCAATCATCGTAGTACTGGCTGAAAGGCGACAGAGCAAAAATCTGCGTTCCAAGCTTGCCTAAGCTCCCGACGGTTTTCTCAGCAAGCTCCGCCGTAGAGAGCTCAGGAGCTTCTTCGAGAGATTGTTTGCCGCTCGATCTTGACTTTTGTTCTTTCCGCTTGGCTTTGTCATGCTGAGTCCGCTGGAATTTTTGGCCTGCGCCGCGGTGTGAACCGCCGCCGGATTGACCTCGGTAACCCATTCAAAATCACTACAAACCCCTTGCCCAAGGATGTATTTAAACAATCATGAAGAGCGATTTCCGCGGGGCACCCCAGGCAACGCGTTTTTCCGCGGTGGCTAAACATAAATCGAACAAGCGCATAAGCCCTAGTGGTGCGGAAAGTTGAACCACAAAGCCGTCTTATGCGCGTTCTTGGCCGTATTAATGTTTTCGACTCTGTGGCTGGCTGGTCCCGCCAGGTCGCAGACGCAAGAACAGGTAATAACCATCTTGACCGACGGCTCACTCTCGCCTTCTTCGGAGCCCATCCAGCGCAACGGGAACACGTACCTGTTCACGGGAGACGTCTACGCGAGAGGCATCTCGATTGAACGGGCAGGCATAACCATCGACGGCGCGGGGCACACACTTATGGGGCCTTACAACGGGACGCAGAGCCTCTGGATAATCGGGAATGGACCAAACCAGACTGTGACCAATGACTCGGAGCTTTGGTCCACAGGCATCGACGCAGTGACCAACGATATCGGCAACTTGACGATTCAGAACCTAAACGTCAAAAACTTCAGCATAGGCATCTACCTATGGACATCAGGCAACACGATCACAGGCAATGCCTTCGCCGACGGCATCGTAGGCATCCTGGTCTCAGGCGCAGACAACACCATCACAAGCAACTACATCGCCGACAACAAAAACGGCGTCTTCTTCGGCTCCAACGGACCCAGCTACTTGCCCGCGAACATCAAAATCTACGAGAACCGCTTCGTCAACAACACGCGCCAGCTCAGCGGCTGCGTCTGCGTAGACTACAACACCACGGAGGGAAAGCATTACTGGGACAACGGAACAGTGGGGAACTTTTGGAGCGACTACAACGGCACCGAAATCGGCCACACGGGCATCGGCAGCAACCCCTACGTTATCGACCCGCTGAATCTGGACCGCTACCCACTGACGACAAGCTCAGTGACGCCGCCCACACCCACAGCGGACCTGCACTTGGAATTTGCCCTCGCCGTCGTTGCGATCGCATTAGTTGCCGTGGCAGCCGCCGTCGTTCTGAGACGCCGAAGAAAAAGGCAAGCGCCCAACACGCCAGACATTCTATGAAGAACTAAGTGTGGGTTAGGTCTTGTTCTAGAACAGCTATTCATCCATCCGCGAGTTAAAAATCGTATTTGCCCCAGCTATCGAACCTGCGGGTAGTCAGCACACGTCTAGAAACTAGAAAAGAAAGAAGAGAGCTCAGCTCTGCTCAATCATCGTGTGCATCAAGTCACTCTTTGTAACCATGCCCAAGATCTTCTTGGGATCTGCGGGGTTAGTGACTATAAGGCGGCCCGTTTCGCACTCGGTCATTTTCCGGAAAGCATCCAGAGCAGAGTCTTCAGGACTGATGGAGACAGGCTTTCGGCAAAGGATCTGTTGAACCGTAGTTTTGTCTCTTTGAGTTTTGTCAACCTGTGAAGCCTCCTCGACCGTGACAATGCCTATAGGCTCGTCTTTCGCGTTCATGACGGGGTAGCCTATGTGCCGCTGCTTTACCATCAAACTCAGCAGTTCTGTGACCGTCATGTCCTCGCGTACAGTCTGAATTTTCCTGGTCATTATGTCTGCAACTTTGACTTTGGCTAGCGCATCAGTCTCCTTGAGCGTAACGACGGGCAAAAACCCGAGCTTATCCTCGATCTTCTTGGCTTCTTGTATGGCCGCTGTCTGCTTCTGCATCGCCGCTCGGACCACCCGCTCGTACACCTCCGGCTCCTGCTCGATTACCCACGTGCTGATTACGCCATTCGCAACTGCGTCGTAGAAGAAATCCTCGCCCCGCTTTGTTCGGATGATAACCGTTGACCAATCCTCAAGAGGGTAAGCGCTGCCGATGGATATGTCAGCTAACTCGGAAGTGAAATCCCCGCATGTACGGCAACTGGGCATGATGTGGCTTTCAATTTCGGAAACGGGAATGTGAATTTTCTCCGTTTCAGTTTCCACTACAAACGTCCGCGACAAGCGGATACGCTTAATCTCCGATGGCTTCACATGATAATTATCCTCGACATATTTTAGCAACGGCGTCATCGAAAACGTCCCGAAGCAAAACAGGCCTATCGTGATGGCCAGGTTCTCGCCGATTTTGTGGTGCCAAGCTTCAATCTTGCGAAGAGCCAACACGTGGCAGGGCACGCCCACGAAGGCAATTTTCGTCTTGCCGTAACCGTAAACTGCTCGCCCATACGCCTTCGCGACGGGTGAAGGGAAAAACTTGCTGCCCACTGCAGACAAAATGTCGTCTTGAACTGTTGCGACCTCTGCCTTGGGCTGAGCAGGATTATCAGGTTCAGCTTTTGAGACTATGGCGCTGTCGAAAACCTTGTTCTCAACACCATAGGTCAATAGCGAAGTAACCACTCCGCCGCCTCGGCATCTCTCCCTAAGCTTGGCGTCATTAGCCTGCGCAAGAACGATCTTGCGGTAGTATCCCAAAGCTTCGTTTCTTGCAGGAGCATCCGAAACTGCCTTCTGAGCCCGCAGCTGAAGCCGCTCGGAGTGAGGACAAGTCTCATAGCAAATCGGGCAAAGATCCAGGTCTTTGGAGCAGTCGTAAACGTGGCGGTTCTTCTCATTCTCAACGGAAATCGCACTAGTTGGACAAGCCGCCTCACAAGCACCGCAAAGAGTGCAGAAACCCTGGCTAATTATTTTCTTATTCAAAATGTTGTAAGCTATTAAGGATTCGTGGGACTCATTCTGGGATGTCAACGTACCCTCATCCTAGCTAAAAGATGGAACTTGGAATCTTAAATACGTAGTCGTCCAATAGCCAAAAACTTGACGTTAAACCAACCATTCAATTTGCAAACACCAAGAAAAACCCGGTTTTAGCATCAGCAGGCCACGGAAAAACACTCGTTACTAACAAAGAGCACTCTTAAAAGTTCAGGCTTAGCCTTGATCCGCGGGAATATGCTTCCCCAAAAATTTCACGTGCCTAGACAAGATCGGCAAAAGCACTATGACTACCACGAATGCCACCGTAGCGTATGCAATTCCACCCAACACGTCCACAACGTAATGCTCGCCTAGGTAAACCGCGCTAAACCAAGTTCCAACTGGCAGCACAAGCACAGGGAGAGCTCGCCACTTCCAAATCTTAAATGCAAAAAGAAACACAAGCCAAGGCAACGCCGAGTGCAGGCTGGGAAACGCCGCGTACAAGTTCGGCCCCAAGAAATCATAAATCGTTTTGTAAACTGGAACCCCCAAGCTCTTGTCAACAGAGTTTGTCAAGATGCGGGTGACTCCTTGAGCGGTTAAAGTAGGGTTAAGCCAAGGCGGCGCCACCGGATAAACCAGAAAAGTAACCAATGCGCTATACGTCAGCACACCCAAGGCAACTAAGTACTTCCAGTAATCCTTGTGGCTTTCTCGCCAAACCACAAAGCCGAAGATGGTGGGCACGAAGAAGTAAATCGTGTAGAAGAAAGCCCCAAAATAATCTAGAACCGGAAACCGAAAACTTTGCTGTAGAATCAAGCTGGGCGCGTGACCGCCAAAGAGGAAAAGCTCCAAGTTGTAGGGACCGCTATGAAGGTTCAGCCGCGATATCTTGCCCACCAGGCCGTTCATAGCTTCATACGACATGAACACCAATAGGAAGGGAATCCAGTCTTTCACGAAGTGCCAGGTTTTGTTGTTGTAGGCAGCATAAATTAAGAATACCAAAACGACGAATTCGGGTCCTGGGATTATGTTGTACACCAAGAAGAAGATGCCCAAGACCGCAGCGTAGATAGCTGGGAAGAGAACGGCGAAAAACCGAGAAGAGCGGTAGTCAAACTTACCCTTCGAGCTTGACTCCTTGTCTTCCTTTTTGTTCCCCAACCATGTCGCCTCTTCCACTTAGTCGTGTGGAGGTTTGTTAAATGCATTTTCCCAATTCACGTTAATCAAAGCGAAGAAGAGACGTTTTTAATATTGCCGTTTGAAAAGCTGAACCTACCTCCAGGGTCGGTTGAGGCGGATTTTGAATTAACTTATAAACTAGTTCTCCCATTATTGGAGTTAACGTTCTGACAAACCGGGGAGAGACCGCGGAACGTACACCACAAACAAAAACTAAAGGAGGATAAAAACACGGAAAAACAACAAGATGTCATCTTCGTCGGAAACAAACCACCCATGAGCTACGTGCTGGCAATCATAACAGCGTTCTCAGCAGGCACAGGAAAAATGATAACTTTGAAGGCACGCGGACAAGCCATCACCACAGCAGTCGACGTGGCTGAAATCACTCGCAGCAGATTCATAAAAGAGCTTAAAGTGACCAGCATAGCCATCGGAACAGCCGAAATGCCACCACGCGAAGGCGAAACGAAGTCCAGAATGGTTTCGACGATAGAGATAGCAATGTCAAAACCCTAGTGCAGAGCAACGACGAACAGTTAGTTTGCTCTATCTACCCTTTTCCTCTTTTGTAGGAAAACATTTTTCTCGCAAGTTTTTAGACGTCTTTCTCAGGTCTTAGATTTGAGCTGCTCTCTTAGTTTGAGGTAAACTTCGATTTTAGACACGACCTCGCCGAACGCTTTCGCCGCAACCGAATCCGCGTCGGTTATGACGAAGGGTTTGCCTTGGTCGGCTTCCGCGCCGACTTTGGGGTCGATGGGTATACTGCCCAGGAAAGGGACGCCTGCTTCTTCCGCAATTCTCCTTCCGCCGCCTGACTGGAAAATCTCGGTTTTTTGTCCACAATGAGGACAGATAAAGCCGCTCATGTTTTCGACAACGCCGATTATGGGCATATTGAGCCTGAGGGCGAAGGTTATGGCTTTCTTAACGATGCTACTGGAGAGTTCACTGGGCATGGTTACTATTATGACGCCGTCCATCTCGGGCAGCAACTGCGCAATGGTGAGGGGTTCGTCTCCCGTTCCAGGAGGCAGGTCTATGAAGAGAATATCCAGGTCGCCCCACGTAACTTCTTCGAGGAATTGGCGGATAGCGCCCATTTTAAGGGGTCCACGCCAGATTGTGGGGACGGTTTCGGGGAGGAAGAAGTCGATGGATATGACTTTGATGTTCAATGGCCCAATAACGGGGAAAACGCCAGGCGGACCTACTTTCACTTGTTGTCCAGTGAGACCCAAGAGTCTAGGTACGCTTGGTCCGTGGATGTCCGCATCCAGAATGCCCGTAGCGTAAGCTTTTTTAGCGAATGCTGCAGCGAGGTTGACTGTGACGGTGCTTTTGCCGACTCCGCCTTTGCCGCTTATGACCGCGATTTTGTGCTTGATTTTGCCCATGCGCACGTGGAGCTTCTCCATCTGCTGCCGTTGTTCAAGGAACCTTTTTTTGCGAGCTTCCATGAGGTTTGACGTGTCAGTTGTTTGGGTCATACAAAACACCGTTTATTGTTGGGTTGTGATGTTTGCGTGGGCTAAAAAGGGTTTCGTCGCGGCCGCTGACCCGCCTTCTTCTTCATTTCTATTTCACGAAACCATAGAATCCACTAGGATGCCGCAAATGGTTTGCCAGTTGGTTTGCGCTGGGTTAAGATTCTTAAGGCTATCCTGCCCTACTCTGAGTTATGCCGCAGGTAACTCTCAAAAGTGTACAGGATGCCCGAAAAGCAATTGAGCCATTCGTGAAAGCCACGCCTCTCGTGCGTTCAACCTTTCTCAGCGGCTTGTGCGGTGGCGACGTGTTCTTGAAGCTTGAGAACCAGCAGATATCCGGATCGTTTAAGCCCAGAGGCGTCTTCAACAAGCTTCTGCACCTTACCGCTGATGAACGGGCGCGGGGAGTCATCACGGCATCAGCTGGAAATCACGGACAAGCAGTGGCTTACGCCGCCAAGCAGCTGGGTTTCTCCGCGACCATCGTGCTTCCATCAGGCATGCCCCACGTTAAAGTTGAAGGCATAAAGAAGTATGGCGCCCAAGTCATCGTATACGGCAGCTTCTTTGATGAAGCTGAGCAGAAAGCCAAAGAACTCGCCAAGAGCAGCGGACACATTTTCATCTCCGCCTATAACGATGAACTCGTCGTCGCGGGTCACGGCACTTTAGGGCTGGAAATCGTCGAGGACCTGCCAAAGGTTCAAACGATTATCGTGCCGGTCGGTGGCGGCGGTTTGATTGCTGGCGTAGCGGCGGTAGCAAAGGCTGTGAAGCCTGGTTTGCGGGTTTTGGGGGTTCAGTCCGAGGCGTCACCCGTCATGCACGACTCTTTGCGGGCAGGCAAGATAGTTGACTTGCAGAATCCGCATGCGGAGACCATCGCGGAGGGGCTTTTCGGTGGACTGGAAAAAGACGCAATCACCTTTGGGATTGTACAGGATTGTGTCGACGACGTCATGGTAGTTAAGGAAGAAAGCATCAGGCACGCGGTTCGCCTGCTCTGGGAGAAGGAGCACCAGGTTGTTGAAGGCTCGGGCGCCTCAAGCGTAGCGTTGATGCTTGAAAACAAGGGCTTATTCACAGGACAAACCGTCGTTGCAATCGTGACCGGCGGCAACATCGATGACTCGCTGTTTCGGAGCATCGTGGCTCAGAAAAGCTGAGTATCCTAGTTATTGTTTGTAGCCTATTTTTCTAAGGAATGCTCTGCGTTCTTGGACGTCTTTTTCGGTTTCGATGCTCTTGCTCTTAGAGCCATCGATGACGCCCATGACGCCTCTGCCCTGCCCGGTTTCGGCGACGACCACTTCCAAAGAGTTCGCAGTGGCGGCAAAGATGCTGCAGACTTCTGGTGCGGCTTTGACTTTGTCGAGAACGTTGATGGGGTAAGCGTTCCGCATCAGGATGAGAAAGCAGTGACCGCAGGCGAGTTCGAGGGCTTTCTCAGCGGCGAGGCGCTTGAGTTCGGCGTCGTTTCCTTCAACCCGGACGAGGCAGGGTCCGCTGCTCTCGCAGAAGGCTAACCCGAACTTGATAGAGGGCACGGCGTTGACGAGGGCTTCGTAGAGGTCTTCGGCGGTTTTTATGAAGTGCGCCTGGCCCAGGATGATGTTGCAGTCTTTTGGCGGTTCAATTTTGACTGTTGTTAGTTCCATGTTCAAGACTTCTCCGTTGATGGCTTATGGGTGTTTTAGGATATAACATTTCTAAACTCGACAGGGTCATAACGGGGGAAAATCAGACCGAGGCAATGCCAAGTTTGCTGGTTGAAGTTTGCGTTTCGATTTTTTCTTTGTTGTTTTCTGTCTGGCGGGTTTTGGGCTTCTAATTTTGAAGCTAATCCTTCAAAAATCGCTGAATTTTAGTTGCTGATAGGCTTGAAATGGGGTTGAATTTTGGGAATCTGGGTGAAAACGGCGTTTTTGTCTGTTTAGGTTTGAAGGAATTCAACATGCGACAATGATACGTTTGAAGGTTTTGGACGTGAGTTTGATGTGAACTTGCATGAAATCCGCTGTCTATTCAGAAAACGGGCTATTCCGGGGAGGGCCGAGGTCTTTGTTGAGTTTTGGGTGTGCGAAGGCTATGCCTACGCCTGATGAAGGCTGCCTGGATGCTGGAGACTTTGTTTTGAAGGTTCGGTACCACGCTGCTTCGGTTTCGTCTGGCCAGATGAGTCGGTCGTCGATGACGGTTGGGACGAGGTTTGGGAAGTTTTCCAGGAGGTTTTGGGCTATTTGCCTGGTTCGTTTTGAGGCTCTGGCTTTTGTCTGTTCAAGTCGCGGTTTTCGTTGCGGGGTTATTTGGTTGTTTTTTTCGGCGTTTAGCCAGCCTGCCAGGTTGATGGCGTCTTGTGCTTCAGTCTGCGTCGTTTCGTCGGGTGGGCTCCAGCCTGTTTGCTGTGCCTGTGCGTAGAGGAGGGGTTCGATGGTTGCTGGGGGTTTGCCTACTTTGCAGGCAACTTCGTTTAGTGTGGGGTCTTTGAGGTAGTAGAATTCTTTTCGCAGCTCTTCCACGGCTTTTTTGACGTTGTCGGTTTCGGCTTTGCTTTGTTGCGGCGTTCGGTAGCCGTTTTCCAGGTGGTCAAGTTTTCCGGCTGCTTCAAGCAGCGCTAGTATGTTGGTGACTCTTGCGCCGAAGCCTGTTCTGTTTTTGTACCGGTTTTTGTACGCGGGCATTTGCCAGAGGCTATCTACTATTTCGCACCATCGCAGAAACTCGGGTTGATGCCTTTGCAGTAGGGAAACGATGTTTTCCTCGAGCTTGTCTGGTTTGCCCTTCACTTGTAATCACTAATTAGCGCTATTAGCGCGCGACGCCACTTTTTTGTGGCAATCTCTTCCTATAGTTAGTGCCTCGTTTAGATAGAATCTGTGTGTTCTCTTCACGCGTAAGTCGTCTCTTTCAGTATTTGATCTTTGATCATGGTTTGAGAGCGTTTTTCGTGACGAGGTCAACTTTTGTTCCTAGTTTCTGGCTTAGGAATTCTTCGAGTTTGATGAAGTCGAAGAGGTCGATTGTGTTTGGTTGGAGAATTCCACGAGAATATCGATGTCGCTTTCCGGGGTTTGTTCGCCGCGGGCAAAGAAGCTGAAAACGCTTGTGCTTTCAACTTGGTATTGTTTTTTTAGGAAGGGTTTCAGTTTCTCTAAACTGGTTTTATGTTTTCTTTTTGCTGCATTTTCGGTCCTCTGCTGTGAATGTCTCTTGGTTATTAGGATTTGAGTATCTCTTTCCCATTGACGGAAATCGCTTTTCCACTTGATATCACTAGTTAGTGCTATTAGCACGCTGTGTCACTTTTTAAGTAGCATTGAACGAGGAAAGTAGTGCAAAAGAAACATCAAAGTGTGAATTAAGGGGTTGATAGCAAACTCGTTAGGAGGGCATTTTTTTCTTTTGTTTCAGTCATTTGTTCTGAGAAAGCGGTTTCTCATGGCAAGTTAGCTTCTGACCTCTCCCTTACTTCTCAAGGGCTAGCTTGGCAGATGAATCGGCTAAGAGAACGAGGAATTGTCCAAGGAAACTGCGCGGCAACCCAGATTAGCTATAGTCTAAACGCGGTTTACGTTAACGTCTTGCCTGAGCTTCTTTGGGTCATAGAATCGTGGCGAGCTTCTCGTTTGAGAGCTTTATCGTGTTTATGATTGGATGCTAGATTTGCCACTTGGTCATCCTGTGGTTTGTGCCGAAAACCTTATGTATGCATTTGATGTCGTTTGTAAACAGTGACGAAGTGTTGACCCTAAAACCTTTAGCAGTTAGAATACCCGAAAAAATCGAGAAAGATATTCGTGAAATTATCAAAGAGGAAAATCTCGATAAAGCAACTGTAGTAAGGAATCTTCTCGAGATTGGCGTCGCGGAATGGAGAAAAAAAACTGCACTGGATCTTTTGCAGAAAGGGAAAGTTACTTTTGCGAAGGCAGCTGAAATTGCATGCCTTTCGCTCTGGGAATTCTCAGACATAGTTAAGCAGCGCAACGTTGAATGGGTTAGGTTTTCCCCTGAGGATATAGAAAAAGAACTAGTAGAATCTTCAGCGGCGAAACGCAAGTGAAAACCTTAGTGTTCAATTCAACCCCTCTCATCTACCTGACAAAAGCGGGGGTAAGCCGAATTTTTGAGCAGTTACAAGACAAAAAGGTGACATCACCAGCAGTCAAAAGAGAGGTTGTCGACCGAGGCAAACTCAAAGGGGTACCCGACGCAGTTGTTCTAGAAAAACTGTTCAACCATGAAGTCTTTAGCGTCTTCGAACCTTTAGACAAGAGTTATTTGTCGCAGCTACTTGAGACGCATGGACTTCACTTGGCTGATGCCGAAGTTTTAACTCTTGCCCATGAACTTAATGCCTATGCAGTTATTGACGATGAAGTCGCAAGAAAGACCGCAAAGATATATGGCATTGATTATGTAGGTTCCTCTTATCTCTTGATGCGTGCCGTCTGTGAAGGACTCATTTCAAAAGCAAAAGCCAAACAGGCCTTTAATGACATGATCTCTGCAGGATGGCGGTGCAGCATAGAGAGCTATACTAAGATTATGGAATCCTTAGAGAAATTATAAGGCTTCCAACACAACTGGCAATTCTCTGAGAACGAACGCAACAGCAATCGATTTTCCCATTTGGTAAATCGCTAATTAGCGCTATTAGCTACCATAATTTTAGAGCCGCCGTATGATTTATTGCAGGCGAAATGTGAATGCAAAAAGTTGACGGCGTCAAAGTTCCTGATGCCTATCTGCCGTTGGTTGAGGATCTTCGGCTGCTGCGAAGCGACGACAACAACCCGAACGCGATGACTGCCAGGCAGAAGGAGCAGGTTTGGCTTAGCCTCCAAAAGTACGGGTGGACCTACCCGATCATAACCAACCGGGACGGGGTCTTTGCTGACGGTGAGCAGCGCGCGGCGGTTTGCCGGGATCATGGGGAGTTTTTTGCTCCGGTGCTTCGGTTGGCCGTTTCTGATGTGGATCGGCGGATGCTTAGGCAGATATTGAACAAGCTGCGGGGCAGCCATGACAGGGAGCTGGATGCCGAGGAGTTCAAACGTATCTTGGAGGCGGGCGAGAAGGATTGTCTGGCGGCTTTGTTGGCGTCTGTTGGTGAAAAGATTCCGCGGCTGCTCGACGATGAAAGAGCGGGCTCGAGTATTATTGAATGTTATGAGTTGATCGTGGAGTGCAAGAATGAACCTGAGCAGCGTTGCTTTTTTGAGAAACTTAAGGCTGAGGGGTACCGCGTTCGGGTTTTGAATCTTTAGGGAGGCAGCCGGGTGGATTTTGATTTTGTGACTAGTTGGAGTGAGCCGGAGAGTTTTCGTGCTCAAAGTGTGGTGGGTAGCTTTACGCTTAACAATGCCAAGTTGCAGCGGCGCTTCAAGGGCGCCTTGCCTGTAGATGGGGACGATTGGCAGATCGGGGTTATTGCTGGACGTAGCGGGTCGGGCAAATCGAGTATAGCTAGACGGCTCTTCCCAGAAGCATACATCACGGGCTTTGAGTACAGTCATCAGTGTGTTTTGGATGATTTTCCCCAAGATTTGGAAACTGGCGAAATAACGCGGTTGCTTTGCAGTGTTGGGTTTGCGTCGCCTCCAGACTGGCTCAAAGCTTACAGTTGTCTTAGTCAAGGAGAGAAGATGCGAGTTGATGTCGCCCGTGCGCTTTGTTTGCCACGGGAGCTTGTGGTTTTTGATGAGTTCACTTCGGTTGTTGACCGAGAAGTTGCGAAAATCGCTTCGTTTGCCATCAGCAAGGCAGTTAGACGCCAAAATGGGAGGAAGTTTGTTGCGGTGACTTGTCATTATGATGTTGTTGATTGGTTGGATCCTGACTGGTTTTTCTGCACTGACACGATGGAGTTTTACCGAAAAAAAGAGGGCGGCCGCCCGTTGACCTCAAGGTTTGTCGGTGCGGCGTTTCAATGTGGCAGATGTTTAGGCAGTATCACTA